>JAABUZ0100000630.1_pt1 | contig 83212 bp, 76 predicted proteins | sample 5562091 | NCBI WGS metagenome assembly JAABUZ01 (sample SAMN12813069, study PRJNA571459) | rock metagenome | isolation source: Antarctica rocks | place: Antarctica: Victoria Land, Linnaeus Terrace sud | collected 2015-12-21
CGAAGGACAAGATGGATCTGATACGGCGAGAGCAGGCTGAAGGCAAGCTCGTCGCCATGACCGGAGACGGCACCAACGATGCCCCCGCGCTCGCTCAGGCCGATGTAGGCGTCGCCATGAACTCCGGTACCCAGGCGGCTAAGGAAGCCGGCAACATGGTCGATCTCGATTCCAACCCGACCAAGCTGATCGAAATCGTGGGTATCGGCAAACAACTCTTGATGACCCGCGGCGCGCTCACAACGTTCTCCATTTCGAATGACGTAGCGAAATACTTTGCCATCATTCCTGCCATGTTCGCTGGCGTCTTCCCGGTGCTCAACGCGCTTAACGTCATGCATCTGCATAACGCGGAGTCTGCCATCCTCTCAGCCATTATCTTCAATGCGCTCATCATCGTCGCGCTCATTCCGCTTGCGCTGCGTGGCGTCGGCTATAAGCCGATGTCTGCTGCCGCAATGCTCCAGCGCAACCTCCTGGTGTATGGTCTCGGCGGCATCGTTGTGCCATTTATTGGGATCAAGCTGCTGGACATGCTGATCGTCGCAATGCACCTCGCGTAAGAGCTGTAATCCGCTGCACTGTTTACAGGAGACTCTGATGAAGAAACACATTTTCACCGCCTGCCTTTACACCGTTGTCATGGCTCTGGTCCTTGGCATCGGTTATCCGCTCATCATCACCGGCATCGCGCATCTTGCCATGCGCAACAGGGCCGATGGGCAGCTCGTGTCACGAAACGGCGAATTCGTCGGGTCCGCTTTGATCGGTCAACCCTTTACCGGACCAGGTTTTTTCCATAACCGTCCTTCTGCAGCGGGAACCGGTTACGACGCATCGGCATCTTCCGGCTCGAACTATGGCCCAACGAACAAGGCGCTCGCCGATCGCGTAGAGGCCAGCGTGAAAAGCGAAAGCAATGGCGCCCCCGTTCCGGTCGATCTGGTGACAGCTTCGGGCTCAGGCCTCGATCCTGACATCACGCCCGCGGCCGCGTTTTACCAAGCGCATCGCGTAGCGCAGGAGCGGCACCTGTCCGATTCTGCCGTCGAGGCCCTCGTTCGACAGCACATCGCACCTCGCCAGTTCGGTTTGTTTGGTGAACCCCGCGTCAATGTACTCCGTCTCAACCTTGCGGTGGGGGAACTGGCCGAACGAAAATAGCTGTCTTCTGGGGCTACGTTTCCATCATCCGGAGCAGCTAAGGGTTAGCTGCCGAGTCCCAAACCATAGCTGTGTTCCTGTCACCACCGACCAGGGCCGTCAGCGACACCGACTTCGGCGCTGAAAAGATAGCGTCCTACCCGGCCCGGTGCTCGACCAACGTGATCTCTTTCCCGTACTCGTTCTCGTAGGTCTTCGCCGGCTGGTGCCGAACCATCTGTGCCTGAGTCTTAGGATGCTGGCCCTCGGTCAAGCGGGCAAGTGCTCCAAGCCGACGGAGCCCTCGAGACCGCACTGCTGCGCCAGCCTGCTCCTGCCACTCGCTGTGCCCCTGCTGATCCCGGCTCCAGTAGTTCGCGCCTTCTCGGACGCGAACTCGCGGGCGTGGTACGTGCGCGCCTGGCCGCCGGAAAGGGATTGGAGATCGTCAGCATGGGAAGCCCGTGACAACAGCCACCCATTATCACGGGCTGGCGCTCCTATGCCGACACCTTGGGCATAGGAGGCGGAGCGGGGCGTTCAAAAGTGCCCATTCCAGCCAGAGAACTGTACCAGTCGATGTGGCGAGTGAAGTACATGACGCTCGCAACTGCCGCAAAGCTGGAGATCGCTCCAATCAAGAGAGCGTCGTCTTCAAGGCGTAGCAACAGATAGATCAGCACATACAGCAAGCTGAAGATTGCAAGTGCTCGTAACCCCTGAGATCGGCTCACAAAAACCCACCCTGTATTGAGAGAGAGCAGCGCCACTGTTCCTCCACCTGCAAGCAGGAAAGCGAGATCAAATCCGACTTTCTCAGACAAAGAGAGCAGGAGGAGGTAGAAGATGAGCTGAGCTGTCCCAACCAGGACATACTGTGCGGGGTGCACTCGTTTTCCCGTCGTCGCCTCGAAGACGAAGTAAGTGATGAAAACGAGGCCAAGAAACAATAAGACGTATTTCAGAGAGCGGCTGACCGATCGATAGGAGTTCACCATTTTGATGGACGTACCGAAGATGACCCGATGATCACCAACGTGGTCTTGTGTCTGCTGCGCTGCGTTTGCAGCCCCTTCACTTCTCTCGTTTACCAGACCGCTAACGAAGAACGAGGGAATCGTCATGAGCAGCGCCAAAGCGCAAACCAGGAGAAGCTTCATCCCCATTGATCGGGAGTTCATGCTTGTGTGCAGGGTAGGGTACGAGATCACAGATTCACTCATCACAAGTTTCCTTTCGAACTTCTTTGAAGCTTTGTATTGCAAAGTAGACAGGCAAAAAAACTAGGCCGAAGACGGCTTGAGGCTGCGCAGTGAACCAGATGAACGCTGCTGCTTGATTACCCTGGCTGCATCTTGAACGACCTCCTCGAGAGCGGCAAGATACTCGATATAACGCTGCCTACCAGCCTCCGTGAGACGGCAAACCGTTAAGGGGCGGTTTCGTTCGGTTTTCTTTACGATTTCGACCATCTGCTCCTCTTCGAGCACATGTAGATGCCGATTGAGGTTGCCATCTGTCAGAGCGCACAGCTGTTTCAGGTCTCCGAAGGAGAGACCCTTAGGATGTGTCATCAGGGAAGTCAACAGACTGAGACGTGCTCGCTCGTGAATCACGCGATCGAGACCCTCATACGCAAACGGCGCATTGCCTCCTGTGACTTCAGAGCTCATGCTTTGCCTCCTTTTTGAGAAAGAAGCAGAATGCCTGCCATGAGGAACTGACCCACTGCATAGGAGAAGCCCATTCCCAGGGGAGAAAGTGCGCGAGCGTCCGCCAGAGATAGGGAAACTAGACCCGTGAGCAGATACCACGTTCCTACCACGATCATCGGCTGCGGTAGAAAGCGGCAGGAGGACAGGATGCCAAGAGCGGAGATTACCTGCCAGAGTCCCGGAAGCATCCATATCGAACCTGGAACAAAGCGGACCAGCGTGATGGTGATCAGAGCGCCGGCGACGAGAGAAGGTAGGAATTGCTCCACGGCCATTCGGAGCATCTCATCGGCCAAGCCGAAATGGATACGGCGAGTTCGCGCAAACATCTCTGTGCCGATCAGAGCTGCTGACAACATGGCCGTCACAATCCAAATCCACACATAAGCTGTAATTTGCCTCTCTGGATGAGGAAACCATTGCCATTGCATGATGGCTGCGGCAATCGCCAGGATTCCTGTTCCGGCGAGAGTGACAGGTCCATACCCACGAAATTGGGTGCTCTCCGCGACTTGGCGGCGAATGGTGCTGATGTCATTCAATGCGCGGTCAAGTTCGCTCATGCTTGGTCACTTTGTATCACAAAGCTTGAGGTATATTCCGACCTTTTTTCGCTAGCTACGTGCGGCCGCTTTTTATAACGCTTCTTCCAAACGAGTCCGCGCCTAGGCATTAGGCCCGCCTCATCCCGGCTCCAGTAGTTCGCCTTTTCTGACGCGAATTTGCGGGCGTGGATCTCCAAATCCCTTTCCGGCGGCCAGGCGCGACGTAGGACGCTTCCCAACTGGCCGGTTGCCTCGTAGGTACCCGCAGCCACCAAGTAGTTGGGGGAAGCTTGTTGGCTTCTGATGAAGTTCACTTCTGTGAGCGGGGATGATCTGCTGGAAGTTCCGCCAGGCGAGCTCCGGTTTACGCTTCGGACCGCTCAGGAGAACGGTCCGGAAGCTTACATTTCTAGCTGTTCCATCGAGCATGGAGCACGACCTGTACGTCCCAGGTACTCCTTCTGGAATGGGTGAGAACAAACCAAAACCAGACCCCGTAAGGGACAGCAATCGCGACCGGAAGCAGCAGGGCGAGTGACACCATCAGCCATGGAAAGCTGCGTCGGAATTGCAATGGGCGAGGCAATTACTTAGCCTCGTCTTGGTCGTGCAGACGCCCCAGAATCTCGTCGCTTTGCCCTGCTTGATCAAGTCCGCATACGTCGCTATCTTCTGCACGGCGTCTTTGAAAGCTCCGGAGCGGCCGCCGAAAGCAGGTTCACCAGCACCGATCGGAGCGCCAGGATCTCACCCAGAAGTGTCGGATCGGGCGTCGGTTTCCGGGTCCGGACGGGCCGGTTCAGGTGCGCAATCGCGGCATCCCGGAGCCATTCCGAGCAGGTCTTGCCGGCGGCTTTAGCGGCCGCTTTCGACCGCCCTTCATCTCCTCGGGCGGAGGAAGCCGGGTGGCGATGGTCTTGGCGCGGTTGCCGGGCTGCGGTTCAGGAGCTGAGTACGACGGAAAGAGCGGCGGAGGTATGCGGGAAGTGCTCATTGTAGGCCGGTTCCGAACTCGAAAGTAGGCCGGAACGTCCTCTGAGTCAAGCCGAGTGGTCGTTTACCAGCGTAAACAGACATTGCTAAGTTGCTGGTTCTTCGTCCACCTCTGCGTAACCACTGCATACGTCCCTGTTTTACACGTGTTTACAATCCGGTTTCATCTGGAACCAGAACGAGCTAAGTTGCTGATTCCGGTGACATAAACGATTGTCTACCTTCGGTTCGCAACGGGGAACCCATTGGGGATAAAATGTCAGAATTTCTTCCGATGCGAAGCAGCGATTCTGCCCTTAGGCCACCGACGACAGGCGCTCCGAGAACCAACGCATTCCGAACGGCAACTGGACGGAGGCAAAGTCGAGATGGACCACCCGGCGATGTCCTGGGACACGCGACGGAGGGGAGGCGTGGAGTAAGAGGGGACGCATCAGCAATGCTCCGCCGATCCCGACAGCGCAGACCTGCTCCGGGGAACTCTGACGGATGGACTTGGGGCCATATACGCCCTGGGGAGCTTGCGGCGCGTTTAGACAGCCTCTTCCTTGCCCCCCGAAGCCTTCCAGGCCCTCCACGATCCATTTTCGCCTCAGGGCAGCCTATGCCAGCGCGAAGCTTGAGGTTCACCCACAGCTCGGTGATGGCCTGTTCAGCGTGCTGCCTAAACTGACGATCGTTCGATCGTCATCGGGAAACATCTCCTGGAGATGCCCATGGGATGACACTCTCGCTCTGAGCTGCGTAGCAGCGGTAATACGGACGTGCGAGGAACCCTTGTTCTGCAGCCAGAGACTTCTCGGGACTGCAACATGGTGTTTCCTGACGTCGTCGAAGAGCATGCGCGTCAGGACGAAGCCATAGCGATCGGCAAGTTCAGGCAAACTCTGCTGGGTTGAATCCTCAATCGTCACTATCTAGCCTCCGAGTTCTCATTATGCGGGCTCCTGTTGGGTGAGGCAATGGAGGGCGCCTAGGCCCCAGACGAGGTCGACGGCGTGGATGCCGACGATGGTGCGGTCGGGGAAGCAGTTGGCGATGGTGTTGAGGGCGTGGCGGTCGTTGGGGTCGTTGAAGGTGGGGACGAGGACGAGGTCGTTGGCGATGTAGAAGTTGGCGTAGGAGGCGGGGAGGCGCTGGGACTCGAAGAGGACGGGGGCGGGCATGGGGAGGGGGAGGATGCGGAAGGGCTTGCCGTGGCGGTTGCGGGCGGCGTGGAGGCGCTGGAGGTTTTCGGCGAGCGGGAGGTGGTTTTCGTCGGCGGTGTTGGGTTCGACGGCGGTGAGGATGGTGGTGCCGAGGCCGTCGGGGCCGGGGACGAAGCGGGTGATGTCGTCGACGTGTCCGTGGGTGTCGTCGCCGGCGCAGCCGCGGTTGAGCCAGAGGACCTGGTCGATGCCGAGGTAATCGTAGAAGGCCTGTTCCAGTTGGGCTTTCGAGACGCCGGGGTTGCGCTGCTGGACGTCGGAGAGGAGGCACTCTTCGGTGGTGAGGAGGGTGCCGGCGCCGTCCGTGTCGATGGAGCCGCCTTCGAGGACGAGGCGGTGGGGGGTGCCGTCGGGGAGGTTGACGGTGGGGTCGAAGGCCTGCATGGCGTAGAGCTCGGCGACCTGGCAGGGGATGCGGTCGTCGTTGAGGTGGTTGGGGTATTTGGCCCAGGCGTTGAAGCGCCAGTTGGTGAGGGCGACCTCGCCGGTGTTGCTGTCGCTGGGGCTTCCGGTCTGCTTGAGGAAGATAGGGCCGGAGTCGCGGAGCCAGACGCGGTCGGTGCGCCAGTGGTGGAAGTGGAGGCGGGCGAGGTTGGCTCCGCCGCGGCGGAGCATCCGTGTGGCGCGGCGCTCGGTATCGAGGTCGTTGACGAGGATGTGGACGTCTTCGACGCGGGAAAGGTGGCGGACGATCTCGCAGTAGACCCAGGGGATGGGCTGGAATTTACCGGGCCAGTCTTCGGGGTTGTGGGGCCAGGCGATCCAGGTGGCGGCGTGGGGGGCCCACTCGGCGGGCATGCGGAGGTTTTGCTGGCGGGGTGTGGTCATCGTGTCCGGGTGTCTCGGGGACCTGGCGGCTGGAAGGTACCCACCCCCCCCGTACTTTCAGGTCAAAGTCTTCATTCGATTGGACGTAGCGAGGGAGTACAACGCCGATGAGGATTTGCGTCCGGGTGTTCTTCTAGATCTCCTGACTAAAGTATAGCGAGTGCGAGGGGTGGTTGCGCCACGGTGCGGAGTTTGCGAGGGGGTAGGCGACGGTTGAGGTGAAAGACGCAGGTCCTTCGACTTGGCTCGGGGTAACGACGTAACTGCAGGGCGAGTCGTAGAGGCGGGTTGGCGGTATAAGGTTAGGCGTGCCTTTTCCTTTGAGTGATCCTGTCCTGCCGATGCTGGCGAAGCGTACGGAGAGCTTGCCCGCGGGCGAGTGGATGTTTGAGCCGAAGTGGGACGGGTTCCGGACGGTGGTGTTTCGGGATGGCGACGAGATCCTGTTGCAGAGCCGGGATGGGAAGTCGTTGAACCGGTACTTTCCGGAGGTGCTGGTGGCGCTGGGGCGGGAGCTGCCCCGGCGGTGTGTGCTGGATGGGGAGATTGTGATTGCGCGGGGCGGCGGGCTGGACTTCGATGCGCTGCAGCTGCGGGTGCATCCGGCGGCATCGCGGGTGAAGCTGCTGTCGGAGCAGACGCCGGCCTCGGTGGTGTTCTTCGACCTGCTGGCGGAGGGGGATCGGGACTGGACGGGGGATCCGTTTTCGGCGAGGCGGGCGGAGTTGGAGCGGTTGCTGGCGGGCGCGCGGGCGCCGATCCACGTCACTCCGGCGACGACGGATAGAGCGGTGGCGGAGGACTGGTTCGGGCGGTTTGAGGGGGCGGGGCTGGATGGGGTGATGGCGAAGGCGCTCGGGGGGACGTACCAGCCGGACAAGCGGGTGATGCTGAAGGTGAAGCATGAGCGGGATTGCGACTGCGTGGTGGCGGGGTTTCGGTGGCATAAGACGGGGGAGGGGACGATGGTGGGGTCGCTGCTGCTGGGGCTGTTCGATGGGGCGGGGGCGCTGCAGCATGTGGGGGTGTGCGCGAGCTTTACGGCGGCGAAGCGGACGGAGCTGGTGGAGTTTCTCCTGCCGTACCGGGAGGGGGCGCTCGCCGGGCATCCGTGGGCTGGGTGGGCGGGAGTGGAGGGGGACAGCCAGAGGATGCCAGGAGGGAAGAGCCGCTGGAGCGCGGGCAAGGATTTGAGCTGGGTGGCGCTGCGGCCGGAGCTGGTGGTGGAGGTGGCGTATGAGCACATGCAGGGCGACCGGTTTCGGCACCTGGCTCATTTCCGGCGGTGGCGGGTGGATAAGCAGCCGAAGGATTGTACGTATGCGCAGCTGGAGGTGGTCGCTCCGCAGGAGCTGATGGAGATATTTGTGGAGGGGCGATGAGGGGGGATGTGGTTCGGTGGCCGAGAAGCGTACCTCAGCGGCTGAAGCTGCGGTTCAGATGAGCGGCTTCAGGCACGGCTGAAGCCGTGCCCTTAAGGAGTTACCACACCAAACGTCAAAAATCGTACGCTTAGCTCTCAGGTGTCCGCTGGGTCGCTGAGGTCAAGGGCGTTCCCTCTCGTTTGCTTTTCATGGTCTCTGACCCATTGCCGCACGGTTAAGACTGCATCCGCGAAGGCGGCAGGAGCCTCTTGAGGGAGGTTATGGCCAGCATCCACTTGTCGATGTTCATGGCGGCCTGTAAACATGTGGGCCTGGTCAGCCGTGCCGCCTGGCTTCAGAGTATCGCTTCTCCCGTCGAGGGTGACGGCAGGTACGATGATCAGCGGTCGTTCCGCAAGACGACTTTCGAGGGAGTCAAGCAAAGGGTCGCCTGCAGCAAGTCCGAACATGTGCCGATAGGCGTAGATCACCACGTCGACAAAGTCAGGATTGTCGAACGAATCGGCGGTCCGTTCAAAGGTAGATTCCTCGAAGCGCCAATCCGGGGACCACTGCCTCCAAAGCAACAGGCAGAGTTCACGACGGTATCGCGTTAAGCAATCACGTCCGCGTTCGGTCTGGAAGAGGTGTTGATACCAGAGCACGCTCTCCATGGCAGGCGATTGCGCGCGTCGGGAGCCTTCTATATCGAGCACATCGTAGCTCGCCAACGAGACCAGCCCTGCCACGCGCTCGGGCCACAAAACAGCTGCCACGCAGGAGGCAAGACCTCCCCAGTCGTAACCGGCGAGAAATGGCAGTGCGGATGTCCAGGGCGTCTAGAAGCGCGATGAGGGTCCGAGCCGAGCGCCGCCTGTTGACAGGTCCGGGGTGTCGTCGCCGACAGAAATCGAGTCGGGCCAAAACCGCGCATATAGGGCACGATGACGCGCGCTCCGCAATGGGAAAGCAGAGGAGCGACTTCCTCATAGGCGTGAACGTCGTACGGGAAACCGTGTGAAAGGATGACGGGCCAACCGTCGGGCAGGCCTGTTTCGATGTAGCCGATCTCAAGCACGCCGGCGCAAACGGCTTTTACGTTCCTGGTTCCTTCACGAACATACCTGCTCCAGCAGGACCATCTATAAGTCAACTCGATGCACTCAAAATCGTACACTCGCCGCTCAGCCGGATCAGTACTGGGAGTCGGGTTGTCGCACCCAATCGGCTTGCGCTCCCAATTGAGGAAACAAACGTTTCGTGGCTGATGTTTAGATTATGGAGTGCGCCAGGCGCGGGTGGGGTCGTCGTCAGGGTCGGGGGTGGTTTGTGGGGGGCGGAGGTCTTCGGGGACGTGGCGGAGGTTGATGCGGATGCGGTACCAGATGTAGGCGGAGCCGCGTTGGCGGTCGACGAGGATGTCGTCGGTTGCGAGGTGTTGGGCGGCTTCGGGGTGGGCGGCGCGCCAGCGGTCGAGGCCGGCTTCGGCGGCGGCGCGGTCGGGGGATTGGGCGACGATGATGAGGGGGAACTTGGGGGTGCGCCGGGCGGGGGCTTTGCGGGCGGGGGTTGCGGGGGTTTCCGGGGCGGGGAGTGCGGAAGAAGCAGGTCCTCCGCCTACGGCGAAGGATGACAACTCATCACTGGAGTTGTTGGTGTGGGGCGTTGCGGTAGAGGACAAATCAGAAGCAGGTCCTCCGCCTTCACCCCCCAGCGAGCCAAGGGCGCTCGCCGGGGACCCCGATTCGGCGGAGGATAACAAGGGAGGGATGGGTTGTGCGATTCTGGCGGCTGCGGCGGAGCGTTTACGGAAGCGCTGGGGGCCGAAGCCTTCGTTGAACTGTTGGTCGAAGGATTTGGCTGCGGCTGTTGCTGCAGCGGGAGTTGGAGACTTTGAGGACTTGGCTTTGGAGGGTTGGACGCGTTTGGGTTCGCCTTCGGCTTTGCTGAAGTGGGGGGGCCAGGGGGCATCGCCGAGGCCGGAGGATTCGTCGTGAGCGGCGAGGTCGAGGAGCTGGTCAAGGGAACCGGGATGGGCGTCCATGGCGGCGTGGGGGTCGCCGAGGCCGGCGAAGCGGGCGGGGATGGTGAGGACGGTGAAGTCGGCGGGGTCGCAGGCGGCGATCTCGTGCCAGCCGAGGGGGGTGGAGACGCGGGCGTCGGGGAGGGGGCGGACGGAGTAGGCGGAGCAGGTGGTGCGGTCCTTGGCGTTCTGGTTGTAGTCGAGGAAGACCCCGTGGCGCTCTTCTTTCCACCATTTGGAGCTGGCGAGGGTGGGGGCGCGGCGCTCGACGGCTCGGGAGAGGGCGAGAGCGGCGCGGCGGACCTCGGTGAAGGTCCAGCGGGGGTGGATGCGGACGTTGACGTGGATACCGCGGGAGCCGGAGGTCTTGGGCCAGCCGACGAGACCGTTTTCTTCGAGGACGGCCTGGACCTCGAGGGCGACGAGGCGGACGTCGGAGAAGGGGACGCCGGGGCCGGGGTCGAGGTCGATGCGGAGCTCGTCGGGGTGGTCGAGATCGGAGGTGCGGACGGGATGGGGGTGGAGCTCGATGCAGCCGAGGTTGACGACCCAGGCGAGGCTGGCGGGGTTGTCGACGACGACCTCTTCGGCGGTGCGGCCGGAGGGGAAGGAGAGGGTGACGGTGCGGAGGTAGGGGGGGAGGTTGTCGGGGGCGCGCTTCTGGTAGAAGGGCTCGGCATGGGCGCCGTTGACGAAGCGCTTGAGGACGAAGGGGCGGTCTCGGATTCCGCCTAAAGCTCCGGGGGAGATGGACAGGTAGTAGCGGACGAGGTCGAGCTTGGTGAGGGTGGTTTCGGTGGAGAAGTAGAGTTTGGCTGGGTGGGAGATGCGGACGTCGTGTCCGTCGAGGTGGAGGAGTTCGGCGTCGTCTGGTTTTGGCACGGGGATAGGGTATACCTCTGCGTGCGGGTGCGGTGGGATAAGCGGAGAAGCGGGTCCTCCGCGGGTTGCGCGAAGGGTGGCAGCCTGGGGCGGAAGGGAGAGTGAGGTGGGGTTAGTCGAGGAAGCGGCGGGTGAGGCCGGTGTAGGCGTCGATGCGGCGGTCGCGGAGGAAGGGCCAGTGCTGGCGGGTGATTTCGACTTCGCGGGGGTCGAGGTCGGCGGTGAGGATCTCTTCGCGGTCGTGGGAGGCCTGGGCGAGGATGCGGCCGAAGGGGTCGGCGATGAAGGAGCCGCCCCAGAACTCGAGGCCGGGGTTGGGGCCTACGGTGAAGTCTCCGGTCATGCCGAGGGTCTCGTTGGCGGTGGGGGGGACGCGGTTGAGGGATTCGGTGAGGGTGCCGTCGGGCTGTTCGGTGCGGAGGAGGATGTCGCCGAACTCGTGGCCGACGCGGTTGACGGCGCAGACGAAGACGCCGTTGGCGATGGCGTGGGCGCGCTGGATGGTCTGCCAGGCATCGTACTGGCGGGCGCCGAACTCGGATTTTTCGGCGGGGTGCCAGCCGATGGCGGTGGGGTAAAAGAGGGTGGTGGCTCCGCGAAGGGCGGTTTCGCGGGCGGCCTCGGGGTACCACTGGTCCCAGCAGACGAGGGTGCCGATACGACCTGCGGTCGTATCGGGGGCGAGGAAGCCGAGGTCGCCGGGGGTGAAGTAGAACTTTTCGTAGAAGAGGGGGTCGTCGGGGATGTGCATCTTGCGGTAGATGGAGGCGATCGAGTCGGGGGCGGGAGTGGCGGATGCGGGGGCCTCCCTGCCGGTTGGGGCTCCGTCGAGGGTGACGGCGGTGTTGTGGTAGAGGCCGGGGGCGCGGCGTTCGAAGAGCGAGGCGATGATGACGACGTTGTGTTCGCGGGCGACGGCGGAGAGGGCGGCGGTGGAGGGGCCGGGGATAGACTCGGCGAGGTCGAAGAGGGCGTGGTCTTCACGCTGGCAGAAGTACTGGGAGCGGAAGAGCTCGGGGAGGCAGATGATGTGAGCGCCGAGATGGGCGGCCTCCTGGGTGCGGGTGACGGCCTTGGCGAGGTTGGCGCCGGGGTCGGAGGACATGGACATCTGGACGAGGGCGACGCGGGTTGGCTTGGGGGTCTTCGACTTCTGGGCGTTCATGAGGTTCGGGTCCTTCAGGCCTGCAGGCAGGAGAGCTTGACGGCTTTCGCGAAGGTGAGGATATCGCGGTCGCGTGTGACGAGTGTCAGGCGTTCGACGCGGGCGGAGGCGACGAGGATGCGATCGGCTGGGTCTTTGTGCATGGGCTCGGGGAGGTCGACGGATTGGATGGCGATCTCGGGGGTGAATGGGAGGAGGTTGATGCCAGGAAGCTTCAGGGCATCTTCGACCCAGCGTGTGACGGGGGAGTGAAGCGAAAGACGTTTGAGCCTGACCAGAAGAGCGATCTCCCAGATGGAGATGACGGAGACGAATGCGGAGCCGGTGGAGCGAGCGCTGTCGATGGCAGCGATCGCACCTGGGCGAAGTGTCGGCGAGGCATTGATGAAGTCAACCCAGATGTGGGTGTCGAGCAGAAGGGGGGCTCTGCTACTCATCCTCAAGGGTCCACTCGATGCCGGTGGGGCCGACGATATCGCCGAGTTCGTGGACTGAACCTCGCATCCAACCGAAGCCTGAAGCGGGCTTCGGTTCGCCGATGGGGACGATTTCGGCTACGGGAACTCCACGTTTGAGGATGGTGACCGAGGTTCGATTTTGCTGCACGCCGGTGATGATGGAGGAGAGGTGGGCCTTGGTGTCAGCGATGGACATGGTGCTTCGGGAGGTTTGCTGTGCTTCCGGCCGTGAGATTTTCTTAAGAGTGGAAGGCATGTAGTCACCCCCAGATGACCAGACGGAGTTTAGCATGGCTCGCTGGCACGGCTGGTCCGGCTCGGAGCTGATTGGTCATGCAGGGACTAAAGGCGGGTGTTTTCTGCATGGGGAATCTGTTACGTTGGTGGGAACGCTTTGCCGATTTGCCCCGTGATTCCTAACTCAACAGCAGATGCGACGTCCTTTGGGATGGCTGCGGATGTGTCTGTTTCGACCGGCTGAGGGTTTCTCAGACCAGATGAAGGAGTGCCGATGAAGGAGTTTCGCGATTTCCTCGAACTGTCGTATGCCGAGCTCGAAGACCTGAACCTGGAAGCGAAGGACAAGCGCAAGAAGCGGGTTGCGCCGGACGTGCTGCAGGAGGAGCGTCTGCGGTACCTGACGGACACGCGCGGGGTGAAGGCGGTGACGGTGATGTTCAGCGATCTTGAGGGCCGGCTCCATATGCTGGACTACGACGCGAAGTTTCTGGTGAAGAGCTACGACAACCTGACGTTTGACGGGTCCTCGATTCGCGGGTTTACGGCGCAGCGGGAGAGCGACCTGCGGCTGGGGATCGACTGGAGCGCGTTTTACTGGGTGCCGGCGGACATCTTTGGACCGGGCAAGGTGATTGTGTTTGGCGAGGTGATCGACAAGAACGGGGGGACGTACTCGGCGGACATTCGGGGTGTGCTGAAGCAGTTCTCGCAGGGGCTGTTTGAGACGCAGGGGCTGACACTGAATGCGGCGAATGAGATCGAGGGTTTCCTGTTTGAGGGGCTGGATGCGGAGCGGAGCTTCCATGAGACGGGCTCGTTTGAGTATGTGAACAAGGGCGGGTACTACCACTCGCTGCCGGGCGATCCGCTGCGGGACTTTATCGACGTTGCGGCGGAGGTGCAGCGGTCGATGGGATTTGAGAACGAGAAGGACCACCCGGAGGTTGCGCCGAGCCAGTTTGAGATCAACTACACGTACAGCGACGTGGTGGCGGCGGCGGACCAGATTCAGCTCTACAAGCTGATCTGCCGGCAGGTGGCGACGCAGATGGGGATGACGGCGAGCTTTCTGCCGAAGCCGGTGGTGGGGGTGAACGGATCGGGCATGCACACGAACGTGTCGATCACCAAGGGCGGGAAGAATCTGTTCTGGGATCCGAACGGGCAGGAGAAGATTTCCAAGATGGCGTGGCAGTTTACGGACCGGATTCTGACGCACGGCAACGACATCTGCCTGCTTCTGAATGCGAGTGTGAACGCGTACCGGCGGCTGGATCCGCACTTCGAGGCGCCGAACCAGATCAAGGCATCGGCGACGGACCGGGGGTCGATGGTGCGGATTCCGATCGGCAATGAGAAGTCGGCGCGGGTGGAGGTGCGGTCGGTGGGACCGGACGCGAATCCGTACTTAGTGCTGTACTCGATCTTTCGGTCGGGGCTGGAAGGGGAGACAGCGAAGATCAAGAACCTGCGACAGGCGGAGCGGTACCTGCCGGACAACGTGTATACGGCGCTCGAGAACTTCCGCGGGGCGGAGTGGACGACGACGCTGCTGGGCGAGGATGTGAAGGCGCGGTATGCGGATCTGAAGCAGGCTTCGGCGGACCGATGCCCGCGGCTGCTGGGGACGATTGTGAAGGCGCCGGAGGTGCAGTTCCACCACGACGTCTATAACCAGCTGCTGTGGGGACAGTTTTAGGGCGGTTGACGGTTCACCGTTGTTCGTGGGAAGGGTCGGCGATGGTTTGCCGGCCCTTTCTGTGGGCTGAGCCTAGTGGGCGCGGTGAGGTCTAGTGGACGGTGAGGGCCAGGGCGGAGGAGACGAGACCGATGGCTCCGACGACCATGCCGACGATCCAGTAGGCCTGTTTTTTGGTGAGCAGGGTGATGGAGCAGAGGACGATGGCGATCTGCAGGAGGGCTTCGCCGAGATCGTAGTGGGCGGCTTTGCGCTCGGCGAGGTCGACCTCGTGTTCGAACTCGCGGGCGTGCTTCTGGAGCTCTGCCAGGTCATCGCCCCAGTGCGCGAGGTGGGTCTTGTAGTCGGTGAGTTTGGCGGAGGTGGCGGCGGGGTTGCTGGAGGGCTGGAGCTGAAGGAGATCGACGGCGGTGGAGGTGGTTTCGCTGCGGATCTTTTTGGCCTGGTACTCGTTCCAGATGTCGCTGGCCCTGGCCTGCATGAGGACGGCGTCGGTGTGTTCGCGGTGGCTGAGGACGGTGACGAGGGCGAGGAGCGCGGCGAGGATGGAGATGCCCAGGGCGATGTGGGTGAGCGCGGCCTCGCCAGCTTCCTTCATGTGTTCGGAGAATTCATGAACTTCGTTGGGTTCCATGAGGGCAGTGTAGCTGGAGGCGGCTTCGGGAATCCCGATTTGGAACAGAGGTATACCTTCGGTACGGATTTAAGGCGTTTCATGATTGCAAATCCGCTGGGGCTGAGTGATGCTGGTTGGACTCGGGAGGTCTTCGATGGACTTGGCGCGGTCCAGGGAGTACACACTGCCGGCATTGGTGTTAGGGCTGTGTCTGGTGCTGGGTGGATGGGTGCTCGGTTCCGAGATCAAGGCCATGAAGATGGCGGACCACTATGTGACGGTGAAGGGTTTGGTGGAGCGGACTGTGAAGTCGGACCGGGCGATCTGGGAGGTGAGCTCCAAGACGGCGGGCGAGAACCTTTCGAGTGTGTTTGCGAAGAGCGAAGCCGATAAAAGCAAGGTATTGACGTTTGCTTGCAGCAGTTTCGTACGCGATTGCCAGTGGTTCCGAGGCGATGTTAGCCTTGCTCCACTTCAGTAATTGAGGATAGGACAGCGATGCAAGGGAGCTACAACGGGCTGAGCGTGCCGAAGGATGGACAGGCGATTGGGTACAGCGATGGGACATATTCGGTGCCGGATCATCCGGTGATTCCGTTTATTGAGGGGGATGGGACGGGGCGGGATATTTGGAAGGCCTCGCAGCGGGTGTTCGATGCGGCGGTGGAGAAGGCGTATGGGGGGAAGCGCTCGGTGAAGTGGTTTGAGGTGCTGGCGGGGGAGAAGGCTTACCGGCAGACGAAGAACTGGCTGCCGGACGATACGGTGAAGGCGACGGTGGACTTTCGGGTGTCAATCAAGGGGCCGCTGACGACGCCGGTAGGTGGCGGGATCCGGAGCTTGAATGTGGCGCTGCGGCAGCTGATGGATCTGTACCAGTGTGTGCGGCCGGTGAAGTACTACGCGGGTGTGCCGAGTCCGGTGAAGCACCCGGAGAAGCTGGATGTGGTGATCTTCCGGGAGAATACAGAGGATATTTACGCGGGGATCGAGTTTCGCGAAGGGACCCCGGAGGCGGCGAAGTTTATCTCGTTTGTGAACGACGAGATGCTGAAGGGGACGAAGAAGAAGGTTCGGCTGGACTCGGGCGTGGGGGTGAAGCCGATCTCGATTACGGGGTCGAAGCGGCTGGTGCGGGCGGCGATCGAGTATGCGATCAAGGACGGGCGGAAGACGGTCACGCTGGTGCACAAGGGGAACATCCAGAAGTTTACGGAGGGGGCGTTTCGGGAGTGGGGGTATGAGGTCGCTACAAGCGAGTTCCGCGAGCAGACGGTGACGGAGCGGGAGAGCTGGATCTTGGGGAACGTGGAGGAGAATGCGAACCTGACGCCGGGGGAGAATGCGCGGCTGGTGGAGCCGGGGATGGAGTTCGCGCCGCCGGAGTTTGGCGAGGGCGTGGTGGCGGAGGTGCGCGGGGTGCTCGAGGCGATTGGGAAGAGCCACGGAAATGGGCAGTGGAAGGGGAAGATCCTGGTGAATGATCGGATTGCGGACTCGATCTTTCAGCAGATTATTATTCGGCCGAGCGACTACAGCGTTTTGGCGACGACGAACCTGAATGGGGACTACATTTCGGATGCGGCGGCGGCGCAGGTGGGCGGGCTCGGGATTGCTCCGGGAGCGAACATCGGGGATGGGTATGCGGTGTTTGAGGCGACGCATGGGACGGCGCCGAAGTATGCGGACAAGGACGTGATCAACCCGGGGTCGGTGATGTTGTCGGGGGTGATGCTGTTTGATTTTCTGGGGTGGCACGAGGCGGCCCGGATGATTGAGAGCTCGCTCGAAAAGACGATTGGGCAGAAGTACGTGACGTATGACTTCGAGCGGCAGATGCAGGGGGCGACGAAGGCGAAGACGAGCGAGTTTGCGACCCGTATGATTGAGAACATGGGTTCTGCCGTCTAGGAATCTGCCATTCAGGAGTCTGCCATTCAGGCTTAGGCGCCTTTGGCGCTTCTGGGTTGGATTGGGTGGTGCTGTGCTTCACGGAGCTGTGGGGGCGGAGCTTTGCTTTGGGTTCGAACAGGAGATAAAGGAGAAGAGATGCGGAAGAAGGTCACGATCATTGGGGCGGGGAATGTGGGGGCGACGGCGGCGCACTGGATTGCGGCGAAGGAGCTGGCGGATGTGGTGCTGCTGGATGTGATGGAGGGTGTGCCGCAGGGCAAGGCGCTGGATCTGCTGGAGGCGATGCCGATCGAGAAGAGGGACTGCCGGATTGTGGGCACGAACGACTATGCGGATACGTCGGGCTCGGACGTGGTGGTGATCACGGCTGGGATCGCGCGCAAGCCGGGGATGAGCCGGGACGATCTGCTGAACACGAACTTCAAGATCATGTCGGACGTGGTGGGCAAGGTGGTGGCGGCGTCTCCGGACACGATCATTATTGTGGTGTCGAATCCGCTGGATGCGATGGCGCAGACGGCGTTTCGGAAGGCGGGCCTGCCGCGGGAGCGGGTGATCGGGATGGCGGGGGTGCTGGATTCGGCGCGGTTCCGGACGTTTATTGCGCAGGAGCTGGAGGTGTCGGTCGAGAATGTAACTGCTTTTGTTCTGGGCGGGCATGGGGACACGATGGTTCCGCTGTCGCGCTACTCGACGGTGGCGGGGATACCGATTACGGAGCTGATTGCGCCGGAGCGGTTGAAGGAGTTGGAGTCGCGGACGGCTAATGGGGGCGCGGAGATTGTGAAGTATCTGAAGACGGGGTCGGCGTACTACGCGCCGAGCGCGGCGGCAGTCGAGATGGTGGAGGCGATCCTGAAGGATAAGAAGAAGATTCTTCCGTGCGCGGCGTATCTCGAGGGGGAGTACGGGATCTCGGGGTTGTTTGTGGGGGTTCCGTGCAAGCTGGGGGCTAAGGGGCTGGAGCAGATTGTGGAGATCAAGCTGACGGCGGAGGAGCAGGTGGCGCTGCAGAAGAGCGCGGATGCGGTGAAGGAGCTGTGCGGGGTGATTGGGGTGGTTTAGGCATACTTCTTCTGCGGGATGAAAGGCGAAGAGCCTGGGCCTGGTGGCCTGGGCTTTTTGTTTGCGCGGCAGGTTTGGGCGCTTCGAAGACGGATAAAGCTCGGGCCTTCAGACCTCCCTTTCCTCTGCTCGAAACCTGGGGCTTGGACCTAGGCTGGTATCACACGGGCTGTTGGTCCTGAGTGGTGGTGGGAGTTAGCGGATGGTGTGGGCGTCGAAGACGTCGATGAGGACGTTGTCGCGGTGGAAGGTGGCGAGGGGAGCGGCGCAGACGGCGCCGGTGGAGACGGGGGATTGGGGGCCGGCCTGGTGGGGTTCGCGGAGGGGGAGGCAGGGCTGGGCGGTTGCGGGCGCGAGGGTGACGTAGAAGTTGACGCCGTAGTCGGCGAGGATCTCCCGGAGGGGCTCCTGGGCTTTGATCTTGCGGAGGAAGGCTGCGTCCATGACGAGGCCTTCGAGCTGGATGACGGGCTGCGAGGAGAGAAAGGCGGTGGTGCCGGCCTGGTCGCCCATGGCGTAGATGCCGGGGTGGGCGTCCATGTATCGCGCGAGGGGAAGCGAGGAGGTGTAGATGCCGATGGAGTTTGGGAGAAAGACGCTGTAGGCGGCGATGTAGACGAGGTACGCGGAGGCGAGGGCGATGCCGGCGGTCTGGAGGGATCTGCCGATGGCCGGATGAGGGAGGGTGGGGAGTTTGGCCAGGAGGATGATGGAGGCGAGAGACGAGAAGACGAAGGTGTAGAAGTACCAGGGCCAGAGGACCCAGTCGCTGAGGAGGGAGAGGGTGGCGATCTGGAGGATGGGGAAGAGCAGGAGGGGGAGAAGGACGGCCGAGGCGTTCGCGGGCATGGGGCGCGGGCGGGGGGCGGGGGCGAGCAGAGTGGTGGCGAGCAGGCCGCGGTCTGGAAGGATGGCAGAGAGCAGGCCGGCGGCGAGCAGGAGGAGGCAGGGGAGGACGAAGATGAGCTTCATGCGGTCGAGCGGATGGACGAGGCTAAGCGCGGGGATGCCGGAGGGAGGGAAGAGGGGTTTGAGCTGCTTGGCATGGCCGGAGACGGGGGTGAGGAGGTGGAAGACGCGCTGGTTGACGGCGAGGTAGAGGAAGGGGAGAGGGGAGAGACCGAGGAGGAGCGGAAGGAGCTGCTTCGGGGAGCGGAGCCGGTTGGCGGCGAGGACGGAGAGGAGGAGGGGGAGGACAAGGAGGAGGGCGTCCAGGCGCGCGAGGATGGTGAGGCTGGCGAGGGCTCCGATCGAAAAGAGCCGACGGGCTGAGGCGGTGGGATGGAGGTCGAGCAGAAGAAGGGTGAGCCAGAGGCCGAGCGGGAGGGCGAGGGTGACCTCCATGCCATAGCGGAGGAGGAGGAGGGCCTGCATGGAAACGAGGAAGGCCGCGATGTCGCGGAGGGGCTCCGGGAGGTGGAAGCGGCGGAAGATCTGCTCGGCGATGGCGTAGCAGGCGAGGGCGGAGACGAGGGTGAGGGTCTGTAGGGCGACGAAGAAGGGGGCGCCGCGGAGGAGGAGGCGAAGCAGGGTGAGGGTGAGGAGCCAGAGGGGATGGTAGCCGTTGGTGAGGTGGATGCCGTCGAAGCTGCTGATGCCGTGCTGGGCGAGGTTGTCGGCGACCTTGAGGTAGTAGAAGAAGTCGTCCTGGAAGAAGCCGAGCAGGAGACCGGGGTGGAGGAACCGGGAGAAGAGGGCCGTGAGGCTGGCGATCGTGAAGAGGATGCGGACCGCCTGGGACCACCGACCTCTCTTCTCCGGGGAGTTGAGCACGTTTAGACGCGTTCGATGGTGACGGTCTCGAGGGTGACGGGGGTCTTGGGCCGGTCCATGCCGTCGCGGGAGAGCTTGCTGATCTTCTCGACGACATCGTAGCCTTCGACGACCTCGCCGAAGATGGTGTGCTTGCCGGTGAGCCAGGAGGTATCGGCGACGGTGATGAAGAACTGGGAGCCGTTGGTGTTGGGGCCGGAGTTGGCCATGGCGAGCTTGCCTTTGCCGTTGAAGCCGTGCTTGGAGCCCTTGGTCTCATCGGCGAACTTGTAGCCGGGACCGCCCATGCCGGTGCCTTCGGGGTCGCCGCCCTGGATCATGAACTGGGGAATGACACGGTGAAAGATTGTGCCGTCGTAGAGCTTGGGGCCTTTCTTGGAGCGGGAATTCCACTCCTTGGAGCCTTCGGCGAGGGCGATGAAGTTCTTGACGGTCTCGGGTGCGTCGGTCTCGAAGAGCTCACAGACGACGGTGCCTTCGGAGGTTTTGAAGGTGGCGTAGGTTCCTGGCTTGTTTGGCATGCTTGGTCTTCTCCTGGTGCTGGTTGAAAGCTTGGGGGCGCGGGTGAGTGGCGCGGTCTAGTTCGGGCTGGAAGACAGGGCCGCGGGCACGACGGCGGGTGCGGGGAGAGCGGGCGCCGGAGGGATGGGCTGGCCCTCGCGCACGATGGTGATCTTGTTGATGACGACGGGGGTGAGGGGCTTGTCGCTCGAGTTTCGCTCGACGCGGGCGATGGAGGCGACGAGGAGGATGGAGTGGGCGTCGCACTGGCCGAAGATGGTGTGCTTGCCGGTGAGGTCGGGGACGGGAGCTTCGGTGATGAAGAACTGCGAGCCGTTGGTGGCGGGGCCGGAGTTGGCCATGGCGAGGCGGCCGGGGTCGTCGAAGGTTAGGGTGGGGTCGAACTCATCCTGAAAGAAGTATCCGGGGTCGCCGGTGCCGTTGCCGACCCGGTCGCCGCCCTGAATCATGAAGTTGGGGATGACGCGGTGGAAGGTGGTGCCGTTGTAGAAGGGCTGGCCGTGCACTTTCTTGAGGGTAACGGGATCGACCCAGTCCTTGGCGCCGTCGGAGAGGCCGATGAAGTTGGCGACGGTGATGGGAGCCTGCTGGCTGTAGAGCTTGCAGGTGAGGCGGCCCATGGAGGTATCGATGACGGCGGTGGGCCCGGTGGGGATGACGGGTGCGTGGACCTGGGCCGTGGCGCTGGGGGAGTCGGGGAGATCGGTCGCGGCGGCGGGTGGGGTGGTCTGTGGAGCGGTCCGGGGAGTGGTGTGGGGAGTGGTCTGGGAGGGTGTTTGGGAGGTCGGTTGAGGGCTGGCTGCGGAAGGAGGCGGAGCTTGTGCGAGGAGGGGTGTGGTGAGGAGGACAAGGAGAAGCGAACGCAGGGTCATTACGGTGTTGGGGCTCCACTGGTAGTGTACGCAGGAGCGCGGGGGCGGAGCAAAGGGCGCGACCCGCGAAGCTGCGATGCGGTCTGGGTTAGAGGAGGCGGCGGAGGAGGGTGCGGGTGAGCTCGAGGGCGCCTCCGTAGACGACGTGCGCGGCCCAGTGCTGCAGGTGGTCGGTGGGCGGGGTATCGGTGGGTGCGGGGGAGAGCTGGAGGGCGGGGACGGCGAGCTCGTCGGCGCCGAGGAAGAGCAGGGTGCCAAAGGCGGTGCCGCCGCCGGAGGCGACCTCGGGAAGGATCTCGGCGGCGATGCCGTAGGCGATGCCCATGAGGGTTCCGAAGGTGAAGTGGACGGCCTGTCCGGCCTGCTTGCGCTTGTCAGGGGGGATGGAGGTGTTGGCGACGCTGGCGATGTGGCGGGCGACGATCTCGGTGGAGCCCTCCTGGGAAGCTTGCTGCTGCTGCTGCTGGGCCTGCTCGTGGGCGATCTGCCACGGGGACTCGCCGTCGGCGAGCTTCTGGTGTTTGTCGATGGCTTTGGTGCTGGCTTCCGAGAGCTTCTGGAACTGATCCATGACGAGAGTGGCGGTGATGCCGGCGGCTGCGCCGATAACGAGGCCGCGGAGCAGGTTGGGCTTTCTGGATGACATTTCGGTGAATCTCCCGGCTGTTGGATGCGCCGCAGACCCCGTGTGTCGGATTGGGCATCGAATCCCAGCAGGAGAGACGAATTATGGCGAAGTACGCGTTGTATGTGAATTTGAAAGCGAAGCCGGGCAAGGAAGCGGATGTGGAGTCGTTTCTGAAGCAGGGGGCTGAGATGGCGGCCGAGGAGGCGGGGACGATCTCGTGGTTCGGGCTGAAGGAGGGCGAGGGCCGGTATGGTGTGTTCGACACGTTCGATAGCGAGCAGGGGCGCGACGCTCACCTGAACGGGCCGATTGCGAAGGCGTTGATGGCGAAGGCGAGTGAGCTGTTAGCGGAAGCGCCGCAGATTCACAAGATCGACGTGCTGGCAGGCAAGAGTTAAGGCCGGCGGGTAAGGGCAGGGGACAACCTGCCGTGAAGCGAATGGAATCTGAAGGAAGAGAGGTGAAGCATGAGCAACGAAGGCTCGCTGAATATGAATCTGAATTCCACTAAGACCGGTGCCCGTCCTTCGCATGAGGCGGTTGAATCGAAGACCGGGGATGCGACCGATGTGGTGAAGACCGAGGACGAGAAGATGGACCGCGTGGGGATGGAAAGTGCGAAGCGGGCTCAGAACCGGCTGCATAATGACGAGGAGTCGACACCGGGGAGTACGCTTTTCACGAAGTAGAAGGTCTTGGGAATTGCCGGAGAGGCCCGCTTTCGAGCGGGCCTCTTTTCGCGTGTGGAAGGTGCTGCAAGCCGGGATGCGGCGGTTAGAGGGCGGCGGCGGCGGCTTCAGCGACAGCTTGATCCTGCTCGCCCGAGCCGCCGGAGATGCCGACGGCACCGACAACCTTGCCCTCCTGCTGGAGAGGGATGCCGCCGGCGAAGATCATGATGCGGCCGTGATTGGAGGCGTGGATGCCGAAGAACTGCTGGCCGGGCTGGGAGTTGTTGCCGAGGTCCCTGGTGGTGATGTCGAAGGCACGGGAGGTGAAGGCCTTGTTGATGGAGATGTCGATGGAGCCGCGCCAGGCGTTTTCCATGCGCTCGAAGGCGAGGAGGTTGCCGCCCTCGTCGACGACGGCGACGTTCATGGGCTGGCCGAGTTCCTGAGCTTTCTTTTCTGCCGCGGCGATGATGCGGCGAGCGTCTGCGAGTTGAATCATGAGTGCTCCTTCGGGGGGCGGTTAACGGCGCCCCGTGGGTGAGATGCGGATGTGCGTCTAGAGAAGATCGACGGGAGGGTGGGGCAGGGGAGCGGCGCGGGGGCGGGGGATGGGGTGGAGCGGGTCGGGTGCGGCGGCGGGGCTGTTCCAGCCGTAGGTCTCGTAGTGCCAGCGGGCGGCGCCGCCGGCAAGTTCGACGACGGTGAAGCCTTCGGGGGTTCCCCAGCGGGAGCCGCGCCACCAGTTGCCGCAGACGGCGCCGGAGGTGATGTAGGGCGTGTTGCGCCAGTAGACGGTCTCGTTGATGTGAGTGTGGCCCTGGAGGACGGCGATGACGTTGTGTGCTTCGAAGAGCTCGGTCACCTCGCGGGCGTTGCCGAGCAGGAAGCCGTGGAGGCCGGTGAGGGCCTGGTAGGCGGCGGCTTTGGCGGCTTTATCGTCGGGGGGTGCGTACTGGGGGGCGGCGGAGACGATGGGGACGTGGCACGCGATGACGATCGGGGCGCCGGCGGGAGTGGCGGCGAGGTCGGCTTTGAGCCAGGCGAGTTGTTCGGGGTCGACCATCGCGTCGAAGTCGCGTTGGGGGGTGATCTGGATGGAGTCGAGGAGGATAAAGTGATAGCCGGCGCGGTTGAAGGAGCGATAGGTTTTGGTGTGGAAGCGCTGCTCGAAGGCCTTTTTTCCGTAGAGGGGGTCGGAGGTCTCGACGTGGGCGCCGGGATCGCGGCCGAAGATGTCGTGGTTGCCGAGGACATGCTCGATGGGGATGCCGTCGAGGGCTTGCTCGGTCTTTTGGTAGAGGTCGAGGAGCATGAGGGAACGGTCGCGGGGGACTTGGGCGAGGTCGAAGCAGTGGTCGCCGCCCTGGATGCAGAGGTCCGGCTTGAGGGACTTGATCTTGGCGAGGGCGAGGGCGGTGCCTTCGCTGGCAGAGAGTTCAGGTTGGGTGTGGGTGTCGGTGAAGAAGACGAGGCGGAGGTGACCGGGGGTGGCGGGGGATGCTGGCGGCGGTTGTTGGGCGGGGAGCGGGAGGGCAGAGGCGGCGGCTGCGGCGAGGGAGAGGAAGCGGCGGCGGTCGAGGTGGAGCATGGAGGGATGATAACGGAGACTAACGAGCTACAGGTCTCGGAGCAGGTCTTCGCGGGTGACCTGCTTGTGGTCTGCGACTTCCTTTAAGATTCCGCTCAGAGTGCCAGCCTTGAGCGGTCTGTGAGCAGGGATGGTGGCTGTGTGTCCGCGCGGAACTTCCGTTCGTAGCTTCATGTGGCTACCGGTTTGCTGAATGGATGTGTATTGCCATCGGCGGATCAAGTGGTTCGCCAGGTCAACCCCACTGATGTTCCGAGGAAGCTTCAAGCTACAGCGAGCACTTCGTCGCGGATCAAGTGAAGTCGTATGGATTGAGGACCAGTAGACTCGCTGAAGTGACATTTCACAGCGTCTCGCGCCATCTCACGCAATTCTTCCCAGGTGTCGCCTTGAGTGAAGATGCTCTCGCCGACTGCCTTGGCGGAGTAGCCCCCTTCTTCTTCCTGTGTGACTTCGAAGACGAGTTCGCTCATGTGCAACAGGCTATCGCACATAAGCAAAGACAACCAGTGTCTAGTGGGTGAAGAAGTCTTTCACTTGCTGGAGGATGACGTCACGGCCGGCTCGGAGCTGGCTTCGGTGAGGGGGTTATTCGGGGCAGGCTTCGACGCAGCTTTGGGTAAGCCGCACTCCTGGATGCCGCCGTGTTCGTTTACTTTGCGCGGCGATAGGCTTTATCGAAGGCTGCCGCGTAGGGCTCTGGGTGGTGCAGTTCGGTTCCGCCGAAGCCACCTACGGGTGGATAGAGAGGAAAGGGGCGGCCATCGACTGTTAATTCTCGAAAGCCGCTCCAGCCGCTCCATCGGTTTCCAGTAAGGTCCGAGACGAGCGTGACCTCGGGCTTGCCTGCCTGCTGAAGCGATCTGCAGAAGCTGCCGTCTGGATCCCCTTGCCAGTCATGTTCTTCTGGGGCTTGAACGAAACGGAGAATGACAATCCGTTCCCCGGACTGTGCGGAGCGGGCGGATGGGGGCAATAAATGTGATATGCTGGTGCATTCCCATGTCATCTGCTCAGCAACGGTGAGGTGCAGTTCACGTTCTTCATGCACGAGGACGACGACAGTGGAGCAGAGCAGAACGGCGAGGGTTGAAGTGACAACACGCTGGGGGTGCATCACTAGCGGGTGAAGAGGTCTTTGACTTGCTGGAGGATGACGTCACGGCTGACGTCGGAGATGGCTTCGGTCAGGGGGAGTTGTTTGGGGCAGGCTTCGACGCAGTTCTGGGCGAAGCCGCACTCCTGGACGCCGCCGTCTCCGGCGAGGGCGCGGAGGCGCTCCTGCTTGAGGACGGCACCGGAGGGGTGGTTGTTGAAGAGCTTGACCTGGGCGATGGTGGCGGCGCCGACGAAGTTGGTCTGGTCGTTGAACTGGGGGCAAACCTCCATGCAGATGGTGCAGGAGATGCAGTTGGAGAGGGGGTAGAGCTGCTCCTGGAGCTGGGGGAACTGGCGCGGGCCTTCGCCGAGGTCGTAGGAGCCGTCGATGGGGACCCAGGCTTTGACGGCCTTGAGGTTTTCGAAGAGGACGGAGCGGTCGACAGCGAGATCGCGGATGACGGGGAACTTCGAGAGCGGGGCGAGGGTGATGGGCTGGGCGAGCTTGTCGACGAGGGCGGAGCAGGCCATGCGGGCGCGGCCGTTGATGAGCATGGCGCAGGAGCCGCAGATCTCTTCGAGGCAGTTGGCGTCGTAGGCGATGGGGGTGGTGGGCTGGCCGGAGCTGGTGACGGGGTCGCAGGCGATCTCGCCGAGCAACGAGGTGATGTTCATGTTGGGGCGGTAGGGGATCTCGAACTTTTCGGTGCGCGCGGGGGCGTCGGGCGTGGCCTGGCGCTTGATCTCGACCTTGATGGTGCGCTGGGAGGTATGGGCGGCGGTCTCGGACTGGGCGATGGGGGTGTGGGTGGTGCTGGGGGTCTGGACTGCGGTGGACATTCTCGGTGCTCCTATGACCGTTGCGCTGTGAGTGTTGAGCTTTCGACGAGGGTGGCGAGTTGTCTGGTGCAGAGCGCCCAGCCCTGATGAAAGCCCATAGCCTCGTGCTGTTCGCGATCTGCAACTGTCCAGTGCCGTACGCGGACGTTGTAGTCGGTTCGACCGTCGCGGTCGGCAAATGTGAGTTCCACCACCATGAAGGGTTTGGCCGAGGGCTCCCAAGCCTGAGCAAAGGCATCGGTGAAAACGAGTCGCTGGTTCTCGATCACCTCAAGATAGACGCCGCGGCTGGGGAACTCGTTTCCGTCCGGAGCGCGCATGACGATGAGGCTGGAACCGCCGGGGCGCGGGTCGGTCTCGACCACGGGGGTCGTGAAGGGCGCCGGGGCAAACCACTGTCGGAGCAGATCGGGGTCTGTCCAGGCGCGAAAGACCTGCTGCGGGGCAGCATAGATGCTGCTTGAGAGAAGCAGATCGCGTCCGTCGGAAGATGTAACGACCTTTGTGTCGTCCATTAATGTGCTCTCTTACGCGGTGGCGGCGTAGTTGCGGGCGCGGGGGGTGATGTGGCTGATGTCGACGTCTTCGAAGGTGAGGTGCGGGGAGCCGTCGTGGAAGGCGGCTTTGGTGGTTTTGAGGAACTGGGGGTCGTTGCGATCGGGGAAGTCGGGTTTGTAGTGGGCACCGCGGGACTCGTCGCGGGCGGCTGCTCCCCCCACGACGACGCGGGCGAGGTGGAGCATGTTTTCGAGCTGGCGGGCGAAGGCGAAGGAGGTGTTGGCCCACTGGCTCTTGTCGGAGAGGTTGAGGTTTTTGTAGCGGTGGAGGAGTTCGACGATCTTGGCGTCGGCCTCGGCGAGGCCGGCGTTGTAGCGGATGATGGTGGCGTGGCGGGTCATGACGTCGCCGAGCTCGCGCCACATCTTGAAGGGGTTTTCGGTTCCCTCGTTGGTGAGGATGTGCTGGTTCTTTTCGGTCTGGCGCCCGAGTTCGGCGGTGTGGCCGCCGTCGCCGGGCTGGGGGGCGAGCGAGCGGGCGTACTCCATAGCGCAAGGTCCGGCGACGAAGCCTCCGTAGATGCAGGAGAGGAGCGAGTTTGCGCCGAGCCGGTTGGCGCCGTGGATGGAGTAATCGGCCTCGCCGGCGGCGAAGATGCCGGGGATGTTGGTCTGCTGGTGGAAGTCGACCCAGAGGCCGCCCATGGTGTAGTGCATGCCGGGGAAGATTTTCATGGGGACGTCGCGAGGGTCGTCGCCGACGAACTTCTCGTAGATTTCGAGGATGCCTTCGAGTTTGCGATTGAGGGTGGCGCGATCGATGTGGGTGAGGTCGAGGTAGACCATGGGCTGGCCGTCGATGCCGAGGTCTTCCTGGTAGACGATGCGGTGGATGGCGCGGGTGGCGATGTCGCGGGGGACGAGGTTGCCGTACTTGGGGTACCACTCTTCGAGGAAGTAGAAGCGGTCTGATTCAGGGATGCTGCGGGCTACGCGCGTTTCCTGCTTATTTTTGGGTACCCAGACGCGTCCGCCCTCGCCGCGGGCGGACTCGGACATAAGGCGGAGCTTGTCTTCGCCGGGGATGGCGGTGGGGTGGACCTGGATGAACTCGCCGTTGGCGTAGAAGGCTCCCTGCTGGTAGAGGGCGGACTGGGCGGAGCCGGTGCAGACGACGGAGTTGGTGGATTTGCCGAAGATGGCGCCGATGCCGCCGGTGCAGATGATGAGGGCGTCGGCGGGGAAGGTGCGGGTCTCCATGGAGCGGAGGTCCATGGCGGCGATGCCGCGGGCGGCGCCGTTGGCGTCGAGGACGGCGGAGAGGAACTCCCAGCCCTCGTACTTGGTGACCTTGCCCTCGGACTCGTAGCGGCGGACCTGCTCATCGAGCGCGTAGAGGAGCTGCTGGCCGGTGGTGGCTCCGGCGAAGGCGGTGCGGTGGTAGAGGGTTCCGCCGAAGCGGCGGAAGTCGAGCAGGCCTTCGGGGGTGCGGTTGAAGGGGACGCCCATGCGGTCGAGGAGGTCGATGATGGCAGGGCCCTGGGCGGTCATCTGCTTGACGGGGGTCTGGTTGGCGAGGAAGTCGCCGCCGTAGACGGTGTCGTCGAAGTGCTTGAGGACGTCGTCGCCCTCGCCCTTGAGATTTTTGGCGGCGTTGATGCCTCCCTGGGCGCAGACGGAGTGCGAGCGCTTGACGGGGACGATGGAGAAGAGGTCGACTTTGCCGCCGGCTTCGGCGATCTTGATGACGGCGGAGAGGCCGGCTAGGCCTCCTCCTACGACGATGATTCGGGGTGTTGCTGTCATGTGACTCCTACCTAGAACTTCTGTTGCTGATCTAAAGCCACTGAATACACTGCTCGGGGTTGGCTGCGAGGCCTTCCTCCACCAGTGGAATAAACTCATCAGGAACCCACGAAATCAGCGCAGGTGGTTGATTTCTAACTTGTCCAAACCACAACCATGTGTCCCACGGTGGCGCATTGCCCGCATCGAAATAACCTCTGGAACTGAAGGTGGCGGCGCCGCAGTCGAGTGTCTCTTCAGGCCAGAAGACCAGCAGCCTGCCAGCATGTTGAGAGGCCGGTTTACCGTCCGACTTGATTAAGTTCGCGCGGATTTCACTCAGCCTCAAAACAGACCCGGCTACATCAGGATGTAGATGGTTCCAAGCGGCTTCTGAACCTTTGCCGACCATCACTTCAGGCTTCAATTGCTCACTTCTCAGACTGGCTGCCGGATCAGCGAATTCCCCGTGCAGACTGCACCAGATCCTCGTTTCGTTCAGCCTCGCGTCAAAGTTTTGCTCCTCCGCTTCGCTACTGAAGACCATCTTCGGCCAATCGGTAGAACGTGGTATCGCCAATGAGAGCCACTTGCCGAGACTCTGCATTACCGCACCGTTCCAGGCTGTGTTGGGTTCGTCGTGCCGGGGGCTGCTGTCGTTGGCGCGGACTGTATGATGCCGGCGGGTTGGGCGGGCATGACGTCTTCGGGGGCGTTGGGGTACTTCCAGATTACGGCGTAGATGGAGATGAAGCCCATGAGGCAGAGGGCTGTGCCGAGGGCTCCGCAGACGTAGCCGAAGCGTCGGCGGGCGCGGTTGCCGGGGGTGATGCCCCACTTGGCGGCGAAGAGCCAGATGCCGTAGGCGAAGTGCCAGGTGGTGGCGACCATGGCGATGATGTAGACGGCGAGGACCCAGGGGTGGGAGAGCTCGACCTGGACCTTGTGGAAGGCGGCGCCGGGGTGCTCCGGGAGCGAGACGCCGGAGAAGCGCTGGCGCCAGACGTGATAGACGATGTAGGCGAGGGCGATGAGGCCGGTGATGCGCTGGGAAAGGTACATCCAGTTGCCGGCCCAGGGGTAGAGGTTGACGTTGGAGCGGCCGCGGATGGAGATCCAGACGCCGTAGAGGGCGTGGAAGGCGAGGGGGAGGAAGATAAAGGTCCACTCGAGGACGCGGACGAGGGGGAGGCCGTTGAGGAACTTGACCTGCTGGGCGTAGGCGAGGGGGCCGTTCCAGGTTTCGAAGTTGGAGACGATGTGCTCGACGAGGAAGGCGCCGATGGGAACGATGCCGGAGAGCGAGTGGAGGCGGCGCCAGAGGAAAGAGTGGCCCTCGCCGGCGCGGAGAGGTTGGACGCCCTGGCGTTGCTGGCCGCTGGGACGGGCGTTGTCGGCTGGGGCGACAGGTGCGGCTGCGGCCATCGTGTCTCCTCTGAGGCCCTTGGGGGAGCGCATGCCGCAGGAGCGGCGACGTTAGCCCGGGCTTTCACGATTATTCTGCCGGGCGGAAAGCGTCGTCAAGAACTGTCGAGGGATGTGTGCGGTTACCGGTCGCTTTGTGCGAAAAGCTTCGCCGGTTCGAAACCGGTGAGGAGCGCTTGCAGTGCGCGGCCGCGGTGGCTGAAGCGGTTGCGGACTTCGGGGGCGAGTTCGGCCATGGTGAGGCCAGCGTCTGGAAGGAGGAAGAGGGGATCGTAGCCGAAGCCGCCGTTGCCGCGGGGGATGGCGAGGATCTCGCCCTCGACGGAGCCGGTTGCGGTGGCGAGGACCTCCCCGTCGCGAACGGCGACGAGGACGCAGCGGTAGCGGGCGAGGCGGTCGGCTTCGCGGGTGGAGGCGAGGTCGTCGAGGAGGCAGAGATTGTTGCGTTGATCGGGGGGCAACGGGCGGCGGGTGATGTAGTGCCGGTCGTCGGCGTAGCGGGCGGAGCGGACACCGGGGGCTCCGTGGAGCGCGTCGACCTCGAGGCCGGAATCGTCGGCGAGGACGGTGAGGCCGGGGGCGTGGCTGGAGTAGAAGAGGGCTTTGGAGCGGGCGTTGCCTTCGAAGGTGGGCTCGTTTTCGGGGGCTTCGGGGAGATCGGCGATATTGGGGAGGGGGAGGAGGGTAAGGCCGGGGGTGATGGCGGAGGCGAAGTCGCGGAGCTTGCCGGGGTTGGTGGTGGCGATGTAGAGGGTTGGGGTCACGTCTCTATTGTGGGGCCTCCGACGGGCGGTGGATGGAGAGCATCACAGAGATGCGTGGTCTGGAAGAGCGGGTGCTCCGCTGCGCGAAGGTTGACGAGTAGAGGCGGGTCGTGCGCTTGCGCGAAGGCTGACAGGTTGAGGTCGAAAGCGAGATTGGGAGACGGGCATGGGTGAGATGAAGGCGCATACGGAGTATCTGGAGATGGAGACGGCGGAGCGGTACGAGATGGTGCACCTGACGCCGCGGGTGGAGGAGATTGTGCGGCGGAGCGGGGTGGAGGATGGGCTGTGCTTTGTTTCGCCGATGCATATTACGGCGGCGATCTATGTCAATGACAACGAGGACGGGCTGATCGAGGATATTGGGGTGTGGCTGGAGAAACTGGCTCCGCGGTGGCCGGGGTACCGGCATCACCAGACGGGGGAGGACAATGCGGATGCGCATTTGAAGGCGCTGCTGCTGCACCATGAGACGACGCTGCCGGTGACGAAGGGACGGCTGGATCTGGGGAGGTGGCAGCGGGTGTTTTATGCGGAGTTCGATGGGCAGCGGAAGAAGAAGGTGATTGTGAAGGTGCTGGGGGTGAGTGGGTAGAGTGCTCTTCGCCGGGAGCTGCTGATCGGCGCCGACGAGACGCCTTCGAGGAACCGACTGCGAGTGGACAAAGCGAAGCAGCAGGCAACCGCTCACCAGCGCGCGCAAGGCGCTGCCGGTACGCGGTCTGTTCGATAAGTTCCGGAACTATGGCTGAACCGATAAAGCCGGTAGCGCCGGTGAGGAAAACACGCAGGATGAACTCCTCTTTCTGTACAGAATAGGCAGCCTTGGAATAGGTCATGGATGCCCGGCCGCAACCCGTTAGCCTGCTTGTGGGTGAAGATCCTTGGAGACCCGCAGCGCCCGTTCCACAGCCTGGCGATAGGACAGAGTCGGCCGAGGCAGGATGGATCGTATCGGCGCGGGGTCGCCGATGCAATCGACCTCCGTGCTGTCCAGAAAGGCTTTCATCGAACCTTTCGGCAGCTTGCTGAGGCGTTCGATGAGCGGCGCAAGCGCGGCGAGAAGGCTGACGGGAAGGTGAAGCTTGCGGGGAGGACGACGGCCGAGCACCTCGGCCGCAATGTCGATCATTTGGCTGTTGGTGAGGATGTCATCACAACCCACGTCGTAGGGATGTCCATACGTGCGTGGTTCGTGCAGCACGCCGACGAGGTAGTAGATCAGATCGTCCAGAGCGATGTTGCGCCACCTTTGCCTGCCGCGGCCGATCACCATGGCGACGGATTTCTTGGCTTGGGTCATCATCATGTCGAAGCCACGTCCGCCCACGCCGACGATCTGGCCAGGTCGGATGATGGACACATCGAGGCCACTGTTCAGCAGAGACTGCTCTATCTTCCAGCGCTCGCGAAGCCACGCACTCGGGGCATCCGGCGCCATGCCGAGGGAGGTGACGTAGATCAGGCGGCGCACGCCGTTGGTGCGGCATGCCTCCACGATGTTGCCCAAGCCACTGCTCTCCACGTCCATGAAGCCCTGACCCGCCGCACTGGCCGGTTGCGGGGAAAGGGTATGTACGGAGATGTAAGCGGCGTCGACCGATTCGAGGGCCTGCCGCAGGGACGCGACATCGGACATGTCCCCTCCGACAACCTGGCATCCAGCCCTGGCCAAATCTTCCGCTCGAGACGGGTTACGTGCCAGGCAGCGCACGGTGTGTCCGTTCCGAAGGAGCGCCAAGGCGATATGCCTTCCGAGAAAGCCCGAGGCTCCTATGACGAGAATTCTGCTCATGAATGCCCACGTCCCGATTGGCGTGACCCTTATGCGGCGTCTCGCTACTCGTGAGGATACGGGACGAACGCGTTGCCATGCTATCGGTGCGGACCTTCGACCTAGGGGGAGGATCATGCGGCGGATGCGCATTTGGAGGCGCTGTTGCTGCACGGTGAGACGACGTTGCCGGTGACGGAGGGGCGGCTGGATGGTGGCGGCGGGTGTTTTATGCGGAGTTCGATGGGCAGCGGTGGAAGCGCGTGATTGTGAAGGTGATGGGGGTGGGGAGGTGAGACTCAGTCGGAATACCGAAATGTCTTCATCGAATAATTGGCCTTAAGCCGTCGGATATACAACCAGCTGACTGTAGAGGATCCCTGGATACTTCTCCATAATCTTCCTAAGATGAGAGTTGACCTTGGTAGCAAGTACGACAGAGTGCCGTTTGCGCAGCTCTGTAAAGATACCCATTAGTTTCGGTTGAATGAAAGGTGAAGGTGCAGGGAATGGCTCACCAATGAGATCCGGGACCAGCCAAACACCGCTACCACTCATCCCTCTCATAGACTGGGAGCTGCTAAGGCCGCGTTTCGAATAAACGGTGTTGAACCATTTCATAAGGATGTGCTCGTCGGGTTTGATCCCAAGCCTCTCGTACACCTCTAACGGCGCTCCATAGGCCTCGATCGCACTACCCTGGCTTTGGAACATACACTTCCCGACTATCTTAAAGTTCCTGGCCGGGAACCCGAATATCACATTGCCCTTCATGTGGATTGTGCTTAACCGAGGCACATAGATGTCTTTAGGTGTGGCGGCATCTACTTTAAGCACATCAGCTTCTGGTCCGTCAATACGTATGGCAGCAAAGTCGTAAACATCATCATTCCGTTTACCGGATTTAGGAAGCGAACTTGTGTGCATCTGGCCTACAAGTTGGAGAAGTCTTTCTCCGTGAGTGATAAAGGCTGCTCTACTGTTGAACTCATCGGCTACGTGCGCCGCCGTAAGAATGAAGAGCTTCTCCCCAGTTGTAAAGAGCACACCGTTGCCCACCGGGGTTGGTACGCCCAATCCCTTGAGATGAAACAGTTGCACAGTCGACCGACCGGCTATCGTTTGTGGCAAACCCGTGAAGATGTGAGCATCTCGGCGGTAAGCATCTACCTTTTGCTGGACGATATCCTGCCGAACCCGCTTATCAAACCCCATCCATAAATAATATGAGCCAGCCGTTGCCTGAGACACGAGCCTGATGTCAACTGGACGAGTACTTAGGCGGTGACGGAGAGTTCTTCTTCGAGCTGCTGTTTTTCGGCTAGGGAGGTGTAGTAGCCGTTGCGGGTGATGAGGTCTTCGTGGGTGCCTAGTTCGGCGATGCGGCCTTCGACGAGGACGGCGATCTGGTCGGCGTTGCGGGCGGTGGAGACGCGGTGGGAGATGAGGATGGTGGTGCGGCCCTCCATCTCGCGGCGGAGGCCGGAGAGAATCTGCTCTTCGGTGTAGGTGTCTACACTGGCCAGGGCATCGTCCAGAATCAGGATGGCGGGGTTGCGGAGGAGGGCTCGGGCGATGGCGGTGCGCTGCTTCTGGCCGCCGGAGAGGGTGACGCCGCGTTCGCCGACGACGGTCTGGAAGGCTTTGGGGAAGTCGAGGATCTCGGCGGCGATGTGGGCGGTGCGGGCGGCGTCTTCGATCTGCCCGGGAGTGGTGTGGGCGACGCCGAGGGCGATGTTGTCGGCGATGGTGGAGGAGAAGAGAAAGGTCTCCTGGGGGACGAAGCCGATGCTGCCACGGAGCTGGTCGAGGGTGTAGGCGCGGATGGGCTGGTGGTCGATAAGGACGTCGCCGGCGGGGGCGTCGTGGAGGCGGGGGATGAGGCCGACAAGGGTGGATTTGCCGGAGCCGGTGGGGCCGACGATGGCGAGCGAGGAGCCGGCGGGGATGTGGAGGCTGATGTCGCGGAGGACGGGGGTGCCGGGGAGGTAGGAGAAGTTGAGGTGGCGGAAGGTGATGTCGCCGTGGATGGCGGTCGTGGCGGTGGCGAGTGTGGGTGTTTGAGGTAGGGAAGCGGATCCTCCGCCTGCGGCGAAGGATGACAAGGGAGCGGCGGCGAAGGACGACAAGGGAGCGGCTGGAGCACGGGGCGCTGCCTGGTCGCGCGGTGCAGGCTTTCGCTGCGAGGAGACCGCGTTCTGAAAGGCGGGGGTGGAGGCGAGGAGGGATGGGTCGTCGGCGATGGAGGGCTGCTGCTTGAGGAGTTCATCGATGCGGACGACAGACGCGGTGCCGCGCTGGAAGAGGTTGACGACCCAGCCGATGGCGATCATGGGCCAGGTGAGCTGGACCATGTAGACGTTGAAGGAGGTGAACTGGCCGACGGTGATGTGGTGGAGGAGAACCTCGTGGCCGCCGACGAAGAGGGTGATCATGAGCGACAAGCCGAGGACAAACTCGAGAGTGGGCCAGAGCATGGCCATGAGGCGGACGAGGTGGAGGGAGCGGCGGATGTACTCGAGGTTAGCGGTCTCGAAGGAGCTGATCTCGGCCTCTTCCTGGGCGAAGGCGCGGATGAGGCGGGCTCCGGAGAAGTTCTCCTGCGCTTTGGCGGAGATGTCGGAGAACATGGCCTGGATGCGTTCGAAGCGGGTGTGAATGCGAGCGCCGAAGTACTGGACGAGGACCGAGGCGATGGGGAGGGGGACGAAGGCGAAGAGGGTGAGGCGCGGGCTGATGCGGATCATGAACGGAAGGGCGGCGGCGGTGAAGACGATGGTGTTCGCCGAGTACATGATGGCCGGGCCGAGGAGCTGGCGGACGGCGGCGAGGTCGTTGGTGGTGCGGGCCATGATGTCGCCGGTGCGGTGGGTGTGGAAGAAGCCGGCGGACTGGCGCTCGAGATTGCGGAAGAGGTCGTTGCGGAGGTCGAACTCGATCTCGCGGGAGGCACCGATGATGACCTGGCGGGTGATGTAGAGGAAGAGCGCGGAGAGGACGGCAATGGCGAGGAGCCGGAGGCCGTGATGGAGGATCTTGGCCTCGGTGGCTCCGTGGCGCATGTCATCGATGGCTTGACCGATGATGAGCGGGATGAGGACCTTGATGGTGTTGTAGAGGAGAACGGCGACGCCGCCCCAGGCGAGGGACTTCCAGTAGCGCTTGAGGTACGGGACGAGGGGCCGGAGGCGGTTTGTCTGGTTCAGGGTGCGACCTACTTCGGGGGTGTGGGGGTGGATTGCGATGACGTGGGATTGGATGACGGAGCGGGGCTGGTGGATGTGGGTTTTGTTGGGTCGGTGGGCGGGGTGGTGGGTTTGACGGGGTCGGCGGGCTTGGTGGGGTCGGTGGGGGGAGCTGCGGGCTGGGACGGGTTTGCGGCAGGGCTGGTGGGGGCGGGGGGTGGCGCGTCGGACTGGGCTACGAGCTCGAGGTCGAAGATGAGGTCGGCTTTGGCCGGGATTACGGGTGGGCGGCCCTGCTCTCCGTAGGCGAGCTGATAGGGGATGTAGAGGCGACGCTTGCCGCCGACGCGCATGCCTTCAAAGCCGGTATCCCAGCCGGGGATGACTCGGTGGCCACCATAGGCAAAGGTGATGGGTTCTTTGCCGGGGTGGTCGTCGGAGGAATCGAACTTGGTTCCGTTGGTGAGCCAGCCGGTGTAGCGAACGCTGTAATATTTCTGCGGCTGCGAGAGCTCGCCGGCGCCGATGACGGTGTCGACGTAGCGGAGGGCGTAGAGAGGTTTCGGGGTTCCCACGATTGGAGGGACACCGGGCGGGTTGTCGGCCGGGTTCGCGGCGGCGGTGGTGGCCCCGGTTCGTTTGGCCGCTGTGGAGGAAGCGGTTGTGGAGCGATGTGCGGCGGGCTTCCTGGCGGTGGTGGAGGTCTGGGCGAGAGCGGCAGTGGGGAGGAGGGCTGCGAGGGCGATCGCGACGGTTGCTTTGGTCATCGTTGTGCCAGTTTAGGGCATGCGGAGGAGGTGTGGGAGTTGCGGGAGGGTGACGCCTTGCGCAATAGGGCCTAAGGAAATCCGGCGGGCTGCCGATAGAGAGGGAGACGGGCCTGGGACGGATGCCGACGGAAGGCAGGGAGACTGGGCTGCTCGGAGGAGACGGCGTGAAGAGACGGCAGTTGCTGGCGATCTGTGGTAGTTTGCTTGCGGTTCTGGTTGTGGTGTTGGCGACGAGGCACGGAGTTCCGGGGGTTGGAGCGGCCCTGGGGCGCCTGCGGGAGGGGCTGGCGGAGTTACCGGATGCGGAGTCACTGATACTGATGGGGATGCTGCTGTTCTGCGGGGCGGGTCTGTGCGTGTTCCGTGCGGCGCGGGACACGCGGGCTTCGGTTGTGCAGGTCCGCTGCGGCTCGACGGAGTTTTCCGGGGGGCTGCCTGTCTAGGCGATAGGGGCGGGTTCGCTTACCGGAACGCCCCCTCGCGTCTGGAGGGGCTTGGCAGGCGAGCGAATGCCTCTTCCCTGTCCCGGCTGCGGGAGCCGAGCTGGATCCAATCTGGCGAGCCAGCTAGGTTGGGGTGCGAAGAAGGAGGTAGGCGCCAGCGATGCCGAAGAGGAGGTCGGGCGACCAGGCGGCGAGCATGGCCGGGAGGGTATTGACGTTGCCCATGGCTTCAAACAGGCCGGCGACGACCCAGTATGCGATGGCGAGGCCGATGGCGGTGGCGATGCCGGCGAGGCCACCGCGCTTGCCCATGGAGAGCGCGAAGGGGATGGCGAGGACGGCCATGACGAGCGTGATGACGGGGTAGGCGAGCTTGCGGTTGAGCTGTACGCGGAGGCGCATGGTGTCGAATCCGGACTGGGAGAGGTCGTTGATGTAGCGGGAGAGCTCGCCGTAGTTCATCTCCTGGGAGGGACGATCTTCCTTCTTGAAGTAGGTGGGCTGTTCGCGGATCTCGGGGAAGGTGGAGAGCGCGAAGGTTTGGAAGGAGGCAGTGGTCTCGCCGGCGAAGGTGCGCTGCCAGCCGTTTTCGAGGATCCATTGGCTGGCGTGCTCGTCCCAGTGCGCGGAGGCGGCGAAGATGCGGCGTTGGAGGGAGAAGGTGCCGGGTGTGAACTCGAAGACGGTGAGGTTGGCGAAGACGTTCTTGTCGGCGTCGAAGAACTGGTAGTAGAAGATGCGGCCGGGGTCTGCGGTGTGCGCGGGGCTGCCGAGTGGGTTGCCGATGGGGCTCCCGGTTTGGCCGGAGATCCACTTGCGGTCGGGCCGGAGGAAGGTTTGGGCGGGTTTGCCCTTGATGGTGGAGCGAAGGGACTCCTGCCGGCGGTTGGCGGTGGGGAGGTAGAACTCGTCGAAGGCAAAGAGGCTGGCGGCGATGGCGGCGCAGAGGACGAGGACGGGGATGACGACGCGGTACAGGCTGATGCCGGTCGCCTTCATGGCGGTGAGCTCGGAGGTGCGGTTGAGGCCGCCGAAGGTGATGAGGACGGCGACGAGAGCGCAGAGCGGTGTGGTGTTGTAGAGGATGTAGGGGATCAGGTTGATGAGGTAGTCGCCGACGGTGACGAGCGGGGTGCGGTTGCGGATGATGTCGCCGATGAGCTCAAAGAAGGTGAAGATGAGGAAGAGGGCGGCGAAGGCGGACAGGACGAGAGCGAGGTTGGTGGAGAACTCGCGCAGGACGTAATCGTCGAGGATAAGGGGGAAGCGGAGGCCGAAGGCGGAGCGGATGCGGCGGAGCACGGTGGAGACGCGGAAGGAGGAGTTCTGGGCGGGGTCGGGATCGTGGCCAGGGAGCAGCCGGGTGGAGGCGCGCTTGAGCCAATCCGCGACGCTGCCGAAGACGCTGAGGGCGATGCCGCCGCGGGAGAGCTGATAGAGGAGAAGGGCGCCGGCTGCGGTGAAGATGAGGTTGGCGCCCCAGACGCCGAGGAAGGGCGAGAGCTTGCCGGTCTTGGCGAAGGCCACGCCGATGGAGGAGAGGAAGTAGTAGACGAAGACGAGCAGGATGGTAAGGACGAAGCCGGTGGACTTGCCGCCGCGCCGGGAGGAGAGGCCGAGCGGGACGCCAACGAGCATGAGCACGAAGCAGGCGAAGGGATAGGAGAAGCGCTTGTTGAATTCGATGCGATAGATATCGGCGGAGCGGCTGTTGGCGGGGGTGGCTTTGCCGCGGCGCATCAGTTCAGACAGCGGGAGGGCCAGGATGGGGGTATCGGAGCGCCCGACGTGCGTGTCTTCTCCGGCGCCGGTCTCGATCGGGAGGTCGGTGGAGGTGAAGGTAGAGATGTCGTACTGGTTGGGGTCACTGGGAGAGGTCTGGTGCTGGCTGCCGTTGATGAGGTGGAGGCGAATGGTCTGGGCGTCGCCGGTGAGGGCGGAGCCGTTGACGACGACGGCCTGATCGGCGGTGATGACGCGGGGGTCGCCGGGCTGAGAGAGATCGGCGAGGAAGACGTGGTGCCAGAGGGCGGCACCGGCGGCGGGACGGACGTCCTGGATATAGAGGACGTAGTTCTTGAAGTCCTCGTAGAAGACGCGGGGCTGGATCTCGAAGGAGGCCTGGGAGGATTTGAGCGAGGCCTCGAGCGAGAGCAAGGCGGCGGCGGAGCGCGGAGCGAGGAAGAGGGAGTTGAGCAGACCCAGGCCGAGGGCGAAGGCGGAGATGAGTGAGACGATGCCGACGAAGTCGAGAGCGCCCATGCCGGCGGCGCGCATGGCGGTGATCTCGGAGTCGGCGGCGAGGCGCGAAAGGCCGAGCAGGACGCCGACGAGCACGGCCATGGGGATGGTGACGGTGAGGGCGTTGGGGAGGGTGTAGAGGAAGACGCGGGCGGCGTCGGCTGGGGAGGCGGAGTCCCGGACGATCAGCTCGAGGATCTTGCCGAGGTCGCGCATGAAGAGCACGAAGGTGAAGAGCACGCCACCGAGAAGAGCGTGCGAGGCGACTTCACGGAGGATGTAGCGGGTGAGGATACGCATGGGTTCAAATCGCTGTCTAGCTTTACCTACGGCCGATCTTTAGGTTGCCCAGCAGCTTCAACGGTTTATCGCCATGATGGAGCGGATCTCGTGGATGGTGTGGGCGAGTTCGTCGTCGGTGGTGTAGAAGTGCGGGGCGATGCGGATGCCGGCGCCGGGGCGATAGTCGACGATGACCTCGCGGCGGAGGAGTTCGGCGGTGACGGCTTTGCCGTCAGGGACGTCGAGGATGACGACGCCGCCTCGCTGGGCGGGGTCGCGGACGGAGCGGACAGGGATACCAGCATCGTCGGCGAGGGCGATGAGGTGCTGAGTCTGGCGCTGGGATTTGGCGCGGATGGCGGGGACGCCGATCTGGTTGATGATCCGGTAGCCGGCACGGGCGGAGTAGAGGGCGGGGATGTTGGGGGTGCCGTTGAGGAAGCGGAAGGCGTCGTCGACAAAGTGGATGGGACCGGGTTCGAAGTCGAAGGGGGCGTGGTGGGCCTGCCAGCCGGTGGCGGCTGGTTGGAGGGTGGGCCAGAGGTCGCGGCGGACGTAGAGGTATCCGGCACCGGGGCCGCCGATGAGCCACTTGACGGAGCCGCCGGTGGCGAAGTCGAGGTGGAGGGCGCGGACGTCGACGGGGAGGATGCCGGCGGACTGGTAAAGGTCGGCGATGACCAGGGCGCCGACGGCGTGGGCGCGCTCGGTGATGGCGGCGAGGTCCTGGACGAAGGAGGAGCGGAAGGCGACGTGGGAGATGGAGACGAGCTGGGTCTGGTCGTCGATGGCCGCGAGGATGGATTCGAGGGGGACGGTCATGCCGTCGGGGGAGGGGACGGAGACGATGCGGGCGCCTTGGCGGGCGAGCGCGTGGTAGATGTAGTCGTTCGAGGGGAAGTTGAGGCCGTCGGTGACCAGCTTGTTGCGGGGGCCGGACCAGCTGAAGCAGCTGGTTACGAGGTTCTGGCAGATCGAGACGTTCCCGTGCATGGCGATCTCGCCCTGGCCGGCTCCGATGATGGGGGCGATGAGGTTGCCGACGGTGACCGGCATCTCCCACCATCCCTCGTGCCAGGCGCGGACGCCGCGGGTGGCCCAGGTGTCGGTGTACTCGGCCAAGGACGCGACGGCTTCGCGGGGCATGGCGCCGAGGGAGTGGCTGACCATGTAGGTGGTGCCATCGAGGATGGGGAAGTGCGGGCGCCAGCTGAGGAGCGGGTCGGCGGTGGCGGCGACTGGTTCCGGGTGCTCGAGGTTTGCGGGATCAGAGTTCGGCATTCGTCTTCCTGCGTCTGGGAGGGTACAGCTGGGTACCCCTCCCCCCCCCCTACTTCATCGCTAAAGTCTTAGAAGCAAACGAGATAGGTTGGGGGTACTATGTAAACTATTCTATATATTGAGGTTACAGGCAAAGTTCACCCTCGAAACGGGTTAGCTCTAGCGCTTGACTGATGCGCAGATTCCCTATTTCGATTGTAGCTGTTCCAGGCAGGGTGTTGCGCCAAGCGGATGCGGGTGAGTCGGAAGCTTCGGGAGAGCAGGCTGTTGAGGGAGCAGGCCGTTCTTTGGCGATGGGCCAGAAGCGGAGGGCGGCTACTGGACTCCCTCGGCGTTTAGACCGGCGTGGGGCATGAAGACGACCTGGCAGTCGGGCTGTTCGGAGGAGCAGCTGACGACGGCGTCGCGGAGGAGGTGGGCGTGGGAGTTTGGCGGAAGGGCCTGGGCGACGGTCAGCTTTTTGAGGGCGACGTTGATGGGCCGTATGGCTGGAGGTCCGGTCACGAGGTCGCTGTCGAAGACGCCGCTCTGGCCAAGTTGGACACGGAAGGTTCCCCAGCCCTTGACGCCGGCGGGTTTGGCGAGCTTGAACATGCGCATCTCCTGCAGCGCCTGCGTGGTGTTGCCGGCGGAGGAGTGGGCTCCGGCCTTGCGGAGGCGCTCGATGTCGGATTTCACGTCGGCAAATTCGTCGGTCGAATCGGAGGCATGTTCGGTCGCGAGGGCGAGCTCGTCGGCGGTGAGCGCCTCGGAGGGTTTGCCGAGAGCCTCGCGTACTTTCGCGAGGTGGTGCCCGACGGTGATGTTGGGACTGTTAAACCAGGCGGCGGCAAGGAAGGGCTCCGCTTCGCCGGGTTTGTTCTGCTGGAAGAGGATCCAGCCGAGGGTGTCCCACGCGGCGGCAAGCAGATTGGCTTCGGCAAAGGCCTTGCTGTTGGCCTCGGCGAGGGTTCGCTGGGCCGAGGAGGCTTCGAGTAGATCGATAGCGTGGCGGGTGCTTTTCTCGGCGAAGGGCAGGTCCAGCTTGACCTCCGAGAGGACGTAGCTGTTGTCGTTGAGGATGCCGGGTTCGTCGGAGCCATCCATGGCTGCCCTGGCCGCGGCCGCGGCTTCGGTGTTGCGATGGACCCGGACGAGTTCCGTGGCGAGGAGGCTCGCGACCGGGCGGTCGTCCGGGTGGGCGGCGGCGGCTGTCTGAAGGGTGTTGACTGCCTCGGCGTGGTTTTGCATCTTTGCCTGCACGTCAGCGAGGGCGAGGCTGAGCTGGACGTCGTCACGGCCGACGTACTTCTTGAGGAGCGAGGCGGCTTCCCCCGGCTGCTTGTTGTAGACGTAGGCGTTTGCGAGCAGGAGGATCACCTGGTTGTTGGGGTCGGGGTGATTCGCCAGCTCCGCCTTGAGGTCTGAGATCCCCTCGTCGATCTTGTTTTCGCGAAGAGCCACGAAGCCGAGCATGCTCATGAGGAAGGGGGTTTGGGGATCGCGTGCCCTGGCCTGCTCCAGGGCCTGCCGCGCCGCAGCGAAGTCTCCGGTTTGTGTTGACTGCCGGGCGCTGTCGATCAACTGTTGCACGGTGAGGTCGGCCGGCGCCTGCGGCTCGGACGGGGCCGGGTCCGGAGACCTTGCGGCCGATGTAGCCTTGGAGGCTGCCGGAGTGTTCCTTTTGTCCGCGGGCACAAGGGCTATGGCCTTTGCCGGGGGGATGAGCTGGATGAAGTTTTCTCCGGTTTCGACGCCGGTTGCCTTGAGAAAGGCGAGGTAGTCCTTCCATTGACCTTTGGGTATTTTGCTGGTGAGGATGACGGCTTTTCGGTCGACCAGGAGTTCACCGGCATCAAGACGATAGGTCTGATCGAAGGTGGCGAAGCTCTGTTTGACGTGGATAGCGTCGGGGAGATCGGCGCGGTAGCCGTCGGGCAGATGGATGCGGGTGTGTGCCTCGAGGGTGCGCGCGGCTCCCTGGTCGATGTCGTGCTCGGGGGCTTTTTCCTTGTCGATGGTGACGATTTCCAGGGCGGGAAAGAGGGGAAGGATGCGGCCGTTTGCCCAGTCCGCGAAGCTGGGCCGACTGTAGTCGTAGGTGAGGTGGACGGGTGCGGAGGGATCGGGCTGGCGGAGGTCCACGTTGCTGACCGTGCCGCCGAAGCCCATGGCTCCGGAGACGAGCTGCATGGCCTGATCCCACTCTGAGGGCGCGGCGCGCTGCACGAGTATGCGGTATCCCGGCTCGCTATCCGAGCGAACGGTGAGGGTCATGTGGCTTTTGAGGAGGCCTTCCTTATCGAGGGCGCCCGCGGCGTCGAAGCGCTCGAAGTAGGGGAAGGGTGGGGCGGCGGGAGTGCGCTCGAGGCGCGCATCGCCGGTTGCCGGGATGACGAGCGCCTGCTGATCGCGGATGCCGGGGATCAGCACACGGAAGGGCTCGACCTCGGGCGTGGTATCGAGCCAGATACGGCCTCCGGGCAGATCGACGGTGGTGATGACGTGGTTGAAGACGGCGGGCGAGGGAAGCTCCGGCACGGGCGTGATGTTGACACCGATGAGAGCCGGCGCGGTGGCGAAGCCTTTTGCGTGCAGGAGAGCTTCGAGGAGGGTGTCTTTATCCTTGCAGTCACCGTACTGGGTGGAGAGTACATCCGCGGCGGCGTGCGGCTGGTAGCGACCGATGCCGAGATCGATGCCGACGTAGCGGGTCTTGGTGGAGACGAACTGGTAGAGGGCGCGGACCTGATCCTCGGGGGACTTGGCGTCGCGGGTGAGATCGTCGGCTTTGGCGCGGACGGAGGCGTCCGGTTGCGCGCGGGGAAGGGCGAGGGAGCGGTACCAGTCGCCGACTTCGGCCCAGCTATGGAAGGTGGTCCAGGCGACGGAGGGCAGGTTGCGGCCGTCGAGATCCTGGTCCGGATCGTGAACCTCGGCGGGGGTGGCGGTCGGCTTGCCGTCCTTGTCGCGACCGGAGGCCCGGGTCTGGGAGGTCTCCCATCGCCACTGTTTTGTGCCGTCGTGCTCTGTGGGCGAGGAGGTGTGGTTGGGGCTCCAGACCTTGACGTAGGCGCCCGAGGGAACCTCGAGGGTGAGGGTCTGGCTGAGCACGACGGAACCGGCGGCGACGAAGTGTTCCGCACCCCAGAACTGGCCGGGCGCCTCGGCCTTGGATCGCCGGGTATGCAGCTGGTACTCGATGGTGTCGCCGGCGGCGAGCGAGCGAACGGGGAGTTGGACTTCCTTGAGATCGCTGTAGAGCGGGGCCTCGCGGGTGACGGGGGCGGGCATGTCGATGGCGGCCGAGGTTGGCGTTTCGATGACGGAACCGTCGGGTTTGTGTACGCGGACGAAGTCCAGGGCGCCGGTCTCGTACGCGGAGGCGTAGCTGACGGAAAGGACGCTGAACTGCCGAGCCGCGCCTTCGGACTGCACGCGGACGACGATATGCTGCAGCCGCTCGCCGGTGCCGTCGGCGTGCATGCGAACGGTGGTGTCGAGGTGCTCGAAGACCAGGGGTTCGTCGCGGTAGATGTCTGGAGGGGAGCCGTGCGGTGGGGTGACGGCTGGTTGCGCGGCGGCGAGGGGGACGGAAGAGATCGCGGCGAGGGAGGCGGCGACCAGGATCAGACGGGAGACAGCAGAGAGTCGAACAGGGAAGCACATGGCTCAGTGAGAGGGTTATACCAGACGGGGGACGGATCTCAATGGGACGGTGGAGTGCAGAAGTTGCACGGGGGTTACCTGTCGGGTGACGCGTGGGCCGAATCGGGAACTCTTGCAGGTGGGAGGTCGTCGCTGGCGGCGATAGTGGGGCGTTGGCGGAGGTGGAAGATGGCGGTGAGGAGGGCGAGGAAGGGGAGGCCGTAGGCGAGGGTAAGGCGGAACTGGGCGGTGAAGGGGGTGGTGAGGAGGATGGCGAGGAGGAGGGCGATGCCGGTGAGGGTGGTGTAGGGGGCTCCGGGGAGGCGGAAGGCGAGGTGGGTGTGGGCGTGGGCTTGGCGGAAGCGGAGATGGGTGACGAAGATCATGAGCCAGGTGAAGAGGGCTCCGAAGATGGAGATGGAGATCATGAGGGTGAAGGCGGTGGCGGGATAGAGGGCGTTGAGGACGGTGGCGAGGGCGATGCCGGCGGTGGAGAGGAGGAGGGCGGGGAGGGGGACTCCGCGGGAGTTGAGGGCACCGAGCGAGCGGGGGGCGTCGCCGGCGCGGGCGAGCGAGAACAGCATGCGGGTGGTGATGTAGATCTGGCTATTCATGGCGGAGAGGGCGGCGATGAGGACGACGAGGTTGAGGATGCCGGCGGCGTGGGGGAGGTGGGTGGCGGCGTGGGGGAGGTGGGTGGCGGCGTGGGGGAGGTGGGTGGCGGCGTGGGGGAGGTGGGTGGCGGCGGCGACTCGGACGAAGGGGCTGGCGGCGGCGCCGTCCCCGTTGACGGCCTGGTTCGAGGGGATGATGGCGAGGGTGACGGCGAGCGAGAGGAGATAGATGACGATGAGGCGGACGGCGGTGGCGCGGAAGGCGTGGGTGATGGCGCGCTGGGGGTCGCGGGCTTCGCCGGCGGCGACGGCGACCATTTCGACGGAGAAGTAGGAGAAGATGGCGACGATCACGGCGATCCAGGTTCCGCGGAGGCCGTGGGGGAAGAAGCCGCCGTGGGCGGTGTAGTTTCGGAGGCCGATGCCGGAGTTGGCGGGGGCGGTGAGGATGACATAGGCGCCGAGGAGGATGAAAGCGGCGATGGCGAGGATTTTGAAGAGGGAGAAGGCATACTCGACGACGCCGAAGACACGGACGTTGGCGGCGTTGACGGCGATGAGGGCGGCGGAGAAGGTGAGGATCCAGACGGCGCCCGGGACGTTGGGGTACCAGAGCCGCATGTAGACGGCGATGGCGGTGACTTCGGTGCCGACGGCGAAGACGACGGCGGACCAGTAGCTGTAGCGGACTAGGAAACCGGCGAGTGGGGAGAGGTAGTGTTCGGCGTAAGCGCCGAAAGAGCCGGAGGTGGGGTGGGCGACGGTCATCTCGGCGAGCGCGCCCATGAGGAGAAGGGCGATGAGGGCTCCGATGCTGTAGGAGAGGAGGACGGAGGGGCCGGCGAAGCTGATGGCGAAGGCGCTGCCGAGGAAGAGGCCGGTGCCAACGGCTCCACCGATGGCGATCATGGAGAGCTGGGCGGAGGAGAGGGTTTGTTGGAGGCCTTGTTCGCGGGCGGTGATGTGGGCGAAGGCTTGGGTGGGTGGCATGAGGGATGGGTCAGTGTAGCTGGGCGTGTGTCCGGCAGCGTGCGTACAAGCAGAAGCAACGGCCGATATAGGGGACCTTCACGGCGCTCAGGAATGAAAGCAACGAGACAGGCAAAGGCAACGGCGAGCGCGACGTCGTTACACGTTGAACTTGAAGAAGAGGATGTCGCCGTCCTTAACGGTGTACTCCTTGCCCTCGGAGCGGAGGAGGCCTTTTTCCTTGACGGCCTGTTCGGAGCCGAGGGCGAAGAGGTCGTCGGAGCTGTAGGCGTCGGCTTTGATGAAGCCTTTTTCGAAGTCGGAGTGGATGACGCCGGCGGCTCCGGGGGCTTTGGTCCCGCGGCGGATGGTCCAGGCGCGGACCTCCTGGACGCCGGCGGTGAAGTAGGTGATGAGGTCGAGGAGGCGGTGGGCGGCGTGGATGAGGCGGTCGAGGCCGGGCTCGGCGAGGCCCATGTCGGCGAGGAACTCGGAGCGTTCGGCGGGGTCGAGCTGCGCGATCTCGGACTCCATGGCTCCGCAGATGGCGACCATCTGGGCGCCCTCCTCGTCGGCGCGTCTTTGGACGGCGGCGGTGTGGGCGTTGCCGGTGGAGAGGGCGGCCTCGTCGACGTTGGCGACGTAGAGCTGGGGCTTGGCGGTGATGAGGAAGAGCTCGCGGGAGAGGATGCGTTCGTCGTCGGTGAGGTCGGCGGTGCGGGCGGGCGAGCCGGCGTTGAGGACGGCGAGGAGCTTTTGGAGCATGGCGTGCTCGGCCTTGATCTTGCCGTCGGAGGTGGCTTTGGCGGCGCGTTCGACCTTGGTGTTGCGTTTTTCGACGGTATCGAGGTCGGCGAGGAGGAGCTCGGTGTTGATGATGTCGATGTCGTGGCCGGGGTTGACGCCGCCGGCGACGTGGACGACCTCGGGGTCGTCGAAGCAGCGGACGACGTGGCAGATGGCGTCGGTGGCGCGGATGTGTCCGAGGAACTGGTTGCCGAGGCCTTCGCCCTTGGAGGCACCTTCGACGAGGCCGGCGATGTCGATGAACTCCATGGTGGTGGGGACGAGGGATTTGGGGTGGATGAGGTCGGAGATTTTGCCGAGGCGGGGGTCGGGGACGGGGACGATGCCGGTGTTGGGCTCGATGGTGCAGAAGGGGTAGTTGGCGGCCTGGGCTTTGGCGGAGGTAAGGGCGTTGAAGATGGTGGATTTGCCGACGTTGGGCAGGCCGACGATTCCGCAGTTCAGGGGCATGGGGTGTGGGGGTCCTTTGGGGGTATGGGGGATGGGTGAGGGTACCCACCTCTACCTTAGCGTGTGGAAAGTTCGACTGATCGGCAGCTTTGACTTGCCCGTCCTTCCATTCTAGCGAGTTCCGGGCTGGGTTGGGCCGAGTACTGCGACCAAGCTCGAGTGTGCCGTGAGAGCGGCGGCAAGGCGAGTTTGAGAACACGACCAGCCAGGGCGTTTGCTGACCCACCTGTGGTACTGTGGAGCAGCATGGCCAGGCGAACGCGTTTCGTCAAAGTTGTGGATGCCAGTTCGGCTATCCGATGTGTGACGGGCCGAGGCATTCTGCGCGAGGAGGTTTGGCAGGATGCTGGAGGTGAGGTGGTTCGGTACAACCTTAGCTTTCATCAACCACTCTCTTTGCGCTCTGGATAACGGGAGATTGCTGGGGTACGACAACGGCCATGGAGTTCATCATCGGCACTGGTGTGGATCCATCGAGATCTTCGACTACACCGACTATGGCCTGGTGCTGGAACGATTTCTCGATGAAGTAGGGAGATTGAGGAAGGAGAAGCGATGAAGGTCGTTGTGCATACGGACGGGTTTGAGGGGTACCGGGAGCGAGCGCTGGCCCGGGCGAAGAAGCTGACCCTCAAAGAAAAGATCAAAGCTGAGATGTCAATTACCTTCGAGAGTCCGCTGGACATGCTGGAGGTGTTGACGGCGGAGCGCATGCGGCTATGCGTGGTGGCGCGGACACAGGCGTACTCGGTAACGGGGCTGGCGGCGGCGTTGGGACGCGATCCCAAATCAGTGCGGCGCGATGTGCAGAAGCTGGAGAGGGTGGGTGTGCTGCGCACGCGGGTGGAGATCAATCCGGGGCATGGGCGGGTGCGGATGGTGGAGCCGGTGGCGCGGCGGTTTGAGTTGCGGGCTAGTTTTTAGTTGGGCAGGAGAGGTTCTTTTCCTCCGGTTAGGGCGGAGTTCATATTGGCGGAGTTCCTATGGGCGGAGTTCCTTCCGGTGAGGAGACGCGAGCATTACTGGCCTGAGGTGAACTTGAGGCCGATGGCGCAGGCGACGACGCCGAGGATGAGCAGGCCACGGACGATGGTTGCGGGTTCGCCGAACCAGATCATGCCGATGACTACGGTTCCGGTGGCGCCGATGCCGGTCCAGATCGCGTAGGCGGTTCCGAGGGGGATGGAGCGGTTGGAGAGTTCGAGGAAGAGCAGGCTGAGGGAGACGCAGACCAGAAAGCCGACTGTTGCCCAGAGGTTTTTGAAGTTGTCGGTGAAGCGGAGAGCGGTGGTGAAGGCGACCTCGAAGATGCCGGCGAGGATGAGGTAGAGCCACGCCATCAGCGACGACCCTCGTTGCCTGGATCCGCGACGGCGGCGATGGCTTCGATCTCGATGGCGGCTTCGGGGACATAGAGCGCTCGGACCTCGACGATGGAGTCGGCGGGATAGGGTTTGCTGAAGAATTTGCGGCGGAGGTCGACGACGTTTGCGAAGTTGCGCATGTCGGTGAGGAAGATGGTGACCTTGAGGACGTGGTGGAGGCTGGAGCCTCCAGCCTCGAGGGCGCGGCGTAGATTGGCGAAGGCCTGTTCCCCCTGGGGGAGGAAGCCGCCCTGGACGATCTCGCCGTTGCGGTCGTAGCCGGCTTGCCCGGAGATAAAGACGAGATTGCCGAAGCGGATGCCCTGGGAGAGGAGGTAGGGCTCGTAGGGGTCGGGTTCAGTGACGATCTGTTCGAGCACGGTTGCGTTTCCCCTGGAGCTGTGGTGGGTGTGAGAGGCTTGGCCGGCCGCTCTGCGCAGAGCGGCCGAACTTACCTGGAGGTTTATCGAGCTGGGAGGCTACCGAGCTGGGAGGTTATCGAGCCAGGTTTGCCGCGGGGCGAGAGGAGTTTGCCCAGGCCTCGCCGAGGGACCAGATGGCTGCCCCGAGCAGCACGACATCCTTGATGAGGAAGCCGCCGACGGAGCCGGAGAGCGCGGGGAAACCGCCGAGGCTGGGGTCCCAACCGGGCGTCGAGAAAAGAAAGGTGAGGGTGGTGAGGAACATGACGATGGCGACGGCGCTGCCCAAGGCGCAGGCTTTGGCGGAGAGGGCGCGTACGGCTATGAGAAGAGCGACGGTGATCTCGACGACACCCAGGCCGTTTGAGAACTGCTGCACGGTGAGGAAGCGGTACATCCAGCCCATCAGCGGGCTGTGCGCCACGAGGGGCTGAATGCCCTGGGCTTCGACGCCGGTGAACTTCATGGCGCCGATCCAACCGATGACCAGGACGAGGCCATACCGGAGCACCCTGGCGCCGATCGTCTCGATCTTGTGGCCCGTTGCCATCCTGGCGGTGTCTTCCGATATCAGGCTTGTGTCCACGCTGCGTACCGTTGCCGTTCCCATAGTCGATCTCCTTCAGATAGCGGTGAGAACAGGCTCACGCCTGTCGGTTGAGGTGGGTTTCACGGGTTTGCGAGAGAGCTCGCGGGGTGAGCCGTGAGGTGCGGCTACGGGAGACGCAATGCTGTTCGGTAGCGACTGCTTGCCCCCAGCGCGAGAGCAGAAAAGAACCGCAGGTGGACGGATATTGTTCCCTGGGGGAAGAGCTCAGAGTCGGGCTTGGCCTGCTCTTTCGGATCTTCCTTGAGTACAAGCAGACATTCAGAAGGTGGGTCTATGTTAGGCAAGACGCAAAGGAGAATCTGGTTAATCCTAGGCAGCACGTTTGGTGATTTTGTGCTTACCAGTGCAGAACCGAGGCGGGGCGGCGCTGGTTGGCGCCGCCCCTTTGCGGTGATGCGGCGGGGTTAGCGGCAGGGGTTGCGGGTGGCGTTCGCGGCGGCGGTGGGGACGAGGCAGGACTCGTCGTAGTAGCGCTCGTCGCCGACGAGCTGGTAGAGGAGGACGGTGGTGTTGTCGCCGGAGGGAGCGGAGACGTGCTTCTCGCTGGAGACGACGGGGAGATCGGCGAAGCCGAGGAGCGATTCCTTCAGGATGCGGCCTTGAAGGGTTCCGGCGAAGGGCAGGTTGATGTGCATGAGGTAGGCGAGGGTGGGGGCGATGTCGGCGTTGCTCATCGGGATGGGATCGACGAAGGTGGACTTGAAGTCGGGGCCGATGGCGGCGATGTTGTTGAAGGTATCGGCGCGGGCGAGGGTTCCGTGCATGCCCTGGCCGTGCTGGAGGCCGGAGTCGGCGATCTCGACGCCGGTCTGGAGGTTCGTGGGGTCGAGGTAGAAGGTTTTGAAGTTGACGGAGATGGCGGGGCGGGGGGTGCGGGCGTTGCCGACGAGACCGATGGAGGAGAGCGGGAGGGAGCCGGGGATGTCGCTGGAGTAGGCGTCGTCGACGAAGATGCCGCCGACGTAGCTTTGGGTGGCGAGGAAGGCGACGATCCCGCGGACGGTTGCGGCGTCGTGGCTGGGGACGTAGATGAGGTCGGAGCCGCCGTTCGCGGCGACGACGATGCGGGCGTCGGTCTGGTTGAGGATGGCTCCCGAGGCGCCGATCAGGCCGTCACCGCCTGCGGGGTGCTGGAGGACGGACGAGGTGGCCTGCTGGATGGTGGGGACGACGGGTGCGTAGGAACGGACGCCGTTAGTGGTAATGACGGTGTCAGGATCGAAGAGGGGCAGGTTGAACTGGTGGGCGAGATCAAGGGCGAGGAAGCCGACAGGGAGGAAGCCGGTGTTGACCTCCTGGCGGCCGTTGATGTCGCGGAAGGTGATGGTGGAGGCGAAGTCGGAGACGAAGTTTTTGCCGGTGGCGTCGATGTCGTATTTGGAGATGGTGGAGAAGCCGTGGTCGGCGGTGAGGATGATGTCGGTGTTGTTGGCGAGCGCCGGGTTGGACTGGACGTAGGCGATGATCTGGGCGAGGTTGTTGTCGGCGTTCCTGACGGCGGCGAGCGAGGTGGGGCCGTTGATGCCGGGGGTGAGGGAGTTGAGGCTGTCACCCTGATTGTGCTGGGTGCCGTCGGGGTCGCGGGACCAGAAGAGGGCGTAGAAGGGCTTGCTGCTCTGGACGAAGGCGGGGAGGATGGCGCGGGTGAGGGCGTCGGCAAAGTATTGCTGCTGGACGGTGTTGGGCGAGGTGGTTCCGGGCGTGGTGTTGTTGCCGGAGAAGCCGTTGTTGCACCCGGCAGTGGGGGCGCAGCCGTTGGAGCGATTGGGCGCGGTGAGCGGGAGGGAGACGGCGGTGAGGGCGGACTGGATCTGGCTGGAGAGGGGGATGCCGGCGGCGGAACCGGTGGCGTCGTCGATGAAGACGGTGTTGGGGGTGGGGATGACCTTGTTGACGGGAGCGATCTGCGAGACGTCCTGGATGGCGACGGGACCGACCTTGCCGACGGAGGCGGTGTTGTAGCCCTGCTGGCGGGCGAGGGCCATGAGGGCGGTCTCGTCGAGGACGTTGCCGCCGAAGTGGTCGTTGAGATCGGAGAGGATGAGGTTGTTCTCGATAAAGGGCGTGACGGTGCCGGGGAGGAGGCCGAAGTTTCCGGTGTTGTAGACGGGGTATCCGGAGAAGATGGTGTTGGAGAAGTCGCCGGTGTCGCCGATCTGGTGGCCGGTGGCGATGGCGGAGGCGTTGGCGGTGGTGAAGGTGGGGAAGAGCGAGTGGGCGTTCGAGAAAAAGACGCCGTTGTTGCGGAGGGAGAGCATGGTGGGGGTGTTCTGGGCGTTGATGGAGCCGGCGCGCATGCCGTCGGCGACGAAGATAATGATGTTGCGGGGTGGGGCGGTCTGGGCGGAGTTTTGGGCGTGGAGATGCGACGTCGCGGCGAGCGCGCAGGTGGAGGCGACGAGGGATTTGGTGATGAGCTTCAGGTTCATTGAGCGGGACTCCTCGTTGAGACCCTAGCGGGGTGTCGTATCAGGGGAGTGAAGGGTGTGTGAAAGGAGTGTTGCAATTTAGAGGAGGGAGTGGGCGACCGAACATCTGATGAGGATGGGTCAGGTCAGCACCGCGGAGTTGCAAGGCAGGATTCAGACCGGAGGACTTAGTGGCAATTGTGGACGCCATGCAGGAGTTAGACAGACAACGTGTGACGCTTCAGCGGCTTGTTCGCCTGTTGGCACTTGTATGCAGTGTGTGCGCTGCGTCGCGCGGCGCTGCCCAAGATGCAAGGGGTGGTCAGATCCCTACACTTCAGGTCACGAGCAATCTTGTTCTGCTGGACGTCTATTCGACCGACGTTGCCAGTCTGTCCAGGGCAGAAAAAGACGATTTTGAGTTGCGGATCGACGGCCACCGAACTTCCGTTGGCACGTTTGCTCAAGGCTCGAAGGGAGAAGCCCGGCCTATCCAGCTCTGGTTTCTGTTGCAGTGTCCGATGCAGGGTTGGGGCAACGAAGGATCTGGATTCTTTACGGGCAAAACACTTCTGTTGAGGCCTGCTCTGGACGTGCTGCCCCCGGGAACTACAGTGGGAGTAGCGCATTGGTGTGATGATGGGGTGTCGCTGGTTGATGCTCGGCCGACCGTAGACATGGAGCAAGTAATGACTTCCTTGGACGATGCTCTCAAACCGGTCACGCGAGGTTTGACTTCGCGAGAGGGAGAGTTGGCTTTGCAGGCTACGCTCAAGCTGATCGATTCCTATGCGCGAAGGTCTTCTCCGGCGAAGCTACCGATCGTAGTAGCAATCCATGGTGACAAGACCGCAGCTCCAACGCGCGAAGTCGAAAGGTTATTGGGTGACGTGGTTTCCTCTTCGGTGACGGTCTTTCTCCTTACGAACGACGGCGCCGGTGATGAGAGTGAGGCGCCAACAGGCCCAAGACACGCGAGACCGATTCCGGCGCAACAAACGTGGCAGATTCTACACAGGCTTGCCAGCATGTCTGGAGGAACAGTATTCCCGGTCGATCATGATCGATATGCCGATGTTCTCGAGCGGATAACAGCTATAGCAGGAGCTCGTGTCGAGTTAGGCTTCAGGCCTCCCGTGGTTGATAGTAGGTGGCACACCATCGACGTGCGATGGCGCACTTCTCGCGCAGCACGTTCTCACGCTAAGCTCACCTACAAGAGCCAGTATTTTGCGGGACAAAAACCGTATTGATTCAGGCCGGGTTTTGCGAGAGTCAACCTAGGTTCGCGGACCCACCCAGAACATTAGAAGGTGTAGAGATGCCGGGTTAGGGTCGGGGTTCTACGGTCCCAGGGAAGCAGAAGTATGCAATTGAAGTGAATTGTGGGCGGTGCTGGCTCCGAAGAGAGTTCTTCGATGCTGCGGCGAGCTGCCGGCCTCACTTTACGCATCCCGGTCAGGGGTTGGGGAGGAAGCGGTAGCCTATGCCGCGGACGGAGACGAGGTGTTGGGGGTTGGCGGGGTCGTCTTCGATGTAGCGGCGGAGGCGGACGATGAAGTTGTCGATGGCGCGGGTGTCGGTGTCTTCGTGGACGCGCCAGACCTGTTCGAGGATGTCTTTGCGGGAGACGATCTGGTTGGGGCGGTCGGTGAGGAAGCGGAGGAGGTCGGCCTCCATGAGGGTGAGGTTGGTGAGGCGGTTGGGGGCGATAAGTTCGAGGGTGTCGAAGCGGACGGTGCGGTGGTTGAAGGCGTATTCGGGGTTGGGGAGGGGGGCGGGGATGGGGTTGAGGATGGGTGGGGGCGGGGCGTGGGTGGTGTCGTGCGGGGTCGAGGCGGGTGCGGCGTGAGAGGCTGGGCCGGCGCTGGGTTGCGGGGCGCCGGTGGCGGTGGAGTTGGGGTCGCCTGATGCGGGTGGGGAGGCTGCTGAAGCGGCGGCCTGCCAGGACATGCGGCGGAGGAGGGATTTGAGGCGGGCGAGGAGGATGTTGAGGTCGAAGGGTTTGGGGAGGTAGTCGTCGGCGCCGGCGTTGATGCCGTCGAGGATGTCCTGGGGGCGGGAGCGGGCGGTGAGCATGAGGATGGGGGTGTAGTGGTGGGCGTCGCGGAGGGTGCGGGCGACGGTGAAGCCATCGGCTCCGGGGAGCATGCAGTCGAGGAGGATGGCGGAGGGGGCTTGGGGTCCGAAGGCGGGGGCGGCGAGGAGGGCGGCGAGGGCGAGGTCGCCGTCGGCGAAGTGCTGGGTGCGATAGCCTTCGGCGGCGAGGTTGAAGAGGAGGCCCTGGGCGAGGTGGGCTTCGTCTTCGACGAGGATGATGAGGGGGGCTTCGGGCATGCTTTCGGCCAAGCTCTCAGGCGCGAGGTTTTGTGGGCAGGAACTCGATGCGGACGTCCTGTTCGGCCACTTTCATGCCGAAGTCGGCGGTGACGAGCACGGCGCCAGGCGAATCGGTTGCGAGCTCGACACAGAAGGCATCTGCGTAGGAGAGCCCGCGAGAGAGTTTGAGGAACGCACTGCGAGAGGCTCGCTCGGCGGTCACTGGGATCACTTCGAGACCGTAGCGTCCAAGCCGGGTCAGAAGTGCTTCTGCTTTCGTTCTTCCCTGACGTTTCGCGGTCACGCCGACGACCTCGCCCCAGTTTATGGCGGAGATCTCGACCGAGCAATCTCCTATGCTTGCGTCCAGGAAGATCTGCTCCACTCGCTCAGCACCTGCTTCATCCTCAAGGAAGCGAAGGACGGCGCTGGAATCGAGAACAAAGGTCACCATTTGTCTTTGTCGCGCCATTTCCGGAGATCGTCTTCGAGGCCGGGTGTGGAAGAGAACATGCCCCGAAGTTCTCTGAGATCGTCCGTCTGAAGAGGTTCCAGCACGATGCGTCCATTCTCGATGGAGATGACCAGGCGCGAACCAGCGTGCAGACCGAGTGACGCCTGAGTTTCGGGCGGGAGGGGCAGAGTTCCGTTTGGGCTCAAGATGGCGATCTGGCGTTCCATGAGGCCTATGGTAAACGACGGTCTGTGTCGGTGGGGCGATCGGCGGTGGCGAGGGGGAGGGTGAGGGTGAGGGTGGTGCCGAGGTTGGGGCCGGGGCTTTGGGCGGTGGCGTTTCCGCCGTGCTGGCGGAGGATGGCGCGGACGAGGAAGAGGCCGAGGCCGGTGCCTTTGATGCGGACCATGTTGCGTCCGGGGACGCGGTAGAAGCGTTTGAAGATGCGTTTTTCGTGGCCGGGGGGAAGGCCGAGGCCGTTGTCGGTGATGCGGATGGCGACGGTGGTGTGGCGCTCGACGGTGAGGGTGCAGCGGATATGAACGGGGCTGGCGGCGGGGGCGGTTTGGACGCCTTCGGAGGTGTATTTGACGGCGTTGTCGAGGACGTTGAGGAGGGCGGTGCGGAGGTCTTCGGCGAGGCCGAGGGTGTGGAGGCGGACGGTCTGGTGTCGGACGTTCTGGAGAGGGGGATCGAGGGTGATGGCGGAGGGGTGGAGGTGGTGGCGCTGGAGGGTGATGGCGATGCAATCGGAGAGGAGGTCTTCGAGGTCGATGAGGGTGCGGTGGAGTTGGCGGTGTTTCTGGCCGAGCTGGCCGGCTTTGAGGACCTGCTCTACGGTGGCGAGGAGGCGGTCGGAGTCGGCGAGCATGACTGCGTAGAACTCCTGCCGCTGGGCTTCGGGAACGGGGCGGCGCTGGAGGGTTTCGAGGTAGAGGCGGATGGAGGCGATGGGGGTTTTGAGCTCGTGCGTGACGGCGTTGAGGAAGGAGTCCTGGCGCTCGTTGCGGCGGATCTCGCGGAGGAGAAAGACGGTGTTGAGGACGACGCCGGCGATGAGGATGGCGAAGCAGATGATGCCGAGGACGAGGAGGGCGGCGCGGCGCTGGTTGAGGATGATCCAGCCGATGTTGAGGGTGACGGCGACGCCAATGAGAAGGACGCCGAGAGCGATGAAGAGGGCGACAGCTCCGCGGCGACGGGTAAGGTTCATGGGGCTGGGTAGGAGTATAGCGGGGGGAGCTCTCGGAGCTTCGTTGCCCAATGTCCGTTGCCCAATGTCCGTGCCCGATGCCGGGTCTGCATCGACTGGGGGCTTAGCGGCTTACCGCGTCGTAGGGGAGAAACATGGTGAAGACGGTGCCGGTGCGGCCGGGCCGCTGGGAGCTGCGGAGCCGAAGGTCGCCGTTGTGCCGAGCGATAATCTCTTTGCTGATCCAGAGACCGAGGCCGGTGCCGGCGGTTCCTTTGGTGGTATAGAACGCCTCAAAAGCCTTTCTGATGGTGTGCGGCGACATGCCGGGACCGGTGTCCGCGACGGTGATGACGACGCCTTTTCTCGCGGAGTTATGGTTGCAGCCTTCGCGGGTGCGGAGGTGGAGGCGACCACCGGTGGGGTTCATGGCGTCGGTGGCGTTGCCGATGAGATTGCTGAGTACCTGGCGGATCTCTCCATCGAAGCAGAAGATGGGTCGCTGGGCGCGCAGGCGCTCTTCCACCCGGACGCCCGAGTGGAGGAGGTGTCCGTGGTGCATGGTCAACACGCTCCGGAGCAGATCTTCGCAGGTCACTTCGACGGGGTTGATCGATTGCTTGTGGAAGCGCAGCGTCTGGTTGGTGATGGCGGCGGCGCGGCTCAGCTCGCGGTCTGCCGTCTGGAGGTACTGGCGCGACTCGTCGAGGCTGTCGCTGGTTCGCGCGAGGTAGATGAGGTTGGTGACGGATTCGAGCGGGTTGTTGACCTCGTGGGCGATGGATGCGGCCAGCCGACCGACGGCGGCGAGCTTTTCGCTCTGGATGAGGGCGGCCGAGGCGCGCCGGCTGGCGGTGATGTCGCGGAAGAAGATGGTGATGCCGTCGGCGGATGGCCGGGCGAGCACGTGATACCAGCTGTCGAGCGGCTCCGGGTAGAAGGCTTCGAAGTCACCCGGGAGACTGTCGTTCATGGCGCGGGTACAGAACTCGACGTAGGGGGATCCCTCGTAGATGGCGCTGGGGAAGGCCTCCCAGAAGTTGCGGCCGGGCAGATCTCCGCTGGCGGCGAGAAGGAGTGCGGCGTTGCCGTTGAGGTAGGTGAAGTTCCAGTTGCGATCGAGGCTGATGACACAGTCGGCGGTGATCTCGAGGACCTGCCGGAGCTGCCGTTCGGTTTCGCGTTCCCGTTCGTGGGCGCGTTTCCTTGCTGTGATGTCGGTGGCCATGCCGAACCACTCGCGGATGTCGCCGTTGTCGTTCAGCAAGGGTACGGCGCGGGACAGGGTCCAGCCGAGGCTGCCGTCGGCCCGGAGGACGCGATGCTCGAGTTCGAAGATGCCCCTGGTGCGGATGGCCTCCGCGATGGCGGCCAGGACACGCGGCTGATCTTCGGGGTGGATGTACTGCCCGAGCCAGTTTCGATTGGACTCCTCGGTTTCGGCAAGGAAACCGCGATCCTCCATGTGGCGCTTGAGCTGGTGCATCTCGCTCCAGTCGGCGCTCATGCAGTACATGACGTCGGAGCTGGCAGTAATCAGGGCGCGAAGACGCTGCTCGTTCTCGTAGAGGGCGTCGTGGGAGATGCCGGTGTGCTGTGGGTTGGTAGGCTGCGGAGGAGTTTCGACCTGCCTGGCTAGCCGGGGCGAGGTCCTGGCGATCTTTTCGACGAGGTGCGTGCCCACAAGCGAACTCCTTGGCCCTTGGTCTAACTATGTTCGACTGAACACATAGTATGACCTCGTTCCCTCCGCGTCGAGGGTCTCCAAGACTTTCGTGCGCGTGGCGGAATGGCAAGGGAAAGGCGCAGAGCATGAGCTCCGCGCCTTCGGGATGCGGGTGAAGGATTGGGTTTAGAGGACGCCGGCGGGTTTGGGGTTGGCGGGGTCGAACTTGGCGATCTGGACCTTGTGGGCCAGGCCGACTTTTTCGAGCAGCCAGATGCCGTAGTAGTTGACGTCAACCTCATACCAGGCGAGGCCGTGCCGGGCGGAGACGGGGTGGGCATGGTGATTGTTGTGCCAGCCTTCGCCGCCGGTGAGCAGGGCGACCCACCAGTTGTTGCGGGAGTCGTCCTTGGTTTCGAAGCGGCGACGGCCCCAGAGATGGGTGGCGGAGTTGACGAGCCAGGTGGCGTGAAGGCCGAGGGTGGTGCGGAAGAAGGTGGCCCAGAGGACCATGCCGACGGCTCCGACGACGCGGTGGCCGGGGGAGAGGGCGGCTCCGATGACGAGTTGGAGGACGCCGGTGACGATCATGGGGACGTAGTGATACTTCGAGATCCAGACGTGGACCTTGTCGCGGGTGAGGTCGGGGGCGTAGCGACCGAGGAGCGCGGTCTCGGAGTGGAGGGCGCGGCCGGTGAGGATCCAACCGGCATGGGCCCACCAGGTGCCGTCGTGCGGGGTGTGTGGGTCGCCCTCGTGGTCGGAGTTCTGATGGTGGACGCGGTGGGTGGCGACCCAGAAGATGGGTCCGCCCTCAAGCGCGAGGCAGCCGCAGGCAGTGACGAAGTATTCGAGCCACTTGGGGGTGCGGTAGCCGCGATGGGTGAGGAGGCGGTGGTAGGCCATGCCGATGCCGACGTTGATGGCGAGGAAGTACATGACGGCGAAGGCGAGGAGGTTCTTCCAGGAGAAGAAGAAGAGGGCGGCGATGGCTCCGACGTGAAAGGCGCCCATGGCGATGGTGGTGATCCAGTTGATGTTGCTCTGCTGGTGGTCGCGGCCCATGCGCAGGTCCTGCTTGACCTTGCGGGCGACCTCTTCGGCGGGATTGGAGCGGGTCTGGCCGGCGCTGACGGACGCGTTGCCGGTGACGGCATCCTCGTAGGCGGCTTGGTCGGAGAGTTGATCGGCGACGTGATCGGGGGAGAGAGTGTGCGGAGTCATATGCCCTGGAAGTCCTCGTTTGGTGCTGATATTGACGCTAGCAGGGGTAGGGCGGGGGTGGGTGTAAGAGTTTTGTAATGTGGCCTGAGAGTTGCAAGCGGGGTGCCCGGCGGAGATCGCGCAGGTGGCGCAAAAGCCTGCCAGGGAAAGACATAGGCGCGGAGACAAGAGCTTGTAAGGGTTTTGTCATGTGTCTGGGTGGTACCCCTTGGTAGGGTGGGGGGATGACTCTTCGCGTAGGTCTCGGGCGGTTGGTGGCGGGTGTGGTGGGTGCGGGCGTGAGCGTGGGCGCGGGGTTTGGGCAGGGGGCGGGGCGGGCGATCGATTTGCCGACGAGCAAGCAGATTGGGCGGCCGGCGCCGGGGAGTCCGCAGCGGATGAATGGGCTGCCGATGTCGATGGCGGTGAGCCCGGATGGGCGGTGGGTGGTGACGGTGAATGCGGGGTACGGGACGTGGGAGTCCGGGTATATGCAGTCGCTGACGGTGGTGGATACGCGGACGGGAAAGGTGACGGACTGGCCGGACGAGCGGACCCTGGTGGGGGCGCGGCAGACGCTGTACGCCGGGCTGGCGTTCAGCGCGGACGGGCGGCGCCTGTATGGGAGTGTGGGGTCGATCTCGGACCCGGAGGGGAAGGAGGCGGGCGATACGGGGAGTGGGGTGGTGGTATACGGGTTTGCCGAGGGGCGGCTGACGCGGGAGCGGGTGTTGACGGTTCCGATGCAGCGGCTGGCGGGGGGTCGGCGAACGCGGCTGATTGGGGGGATGGAGGGGAGTTTGGGGGTGCCGTTTCCGGCGGGGGTGGCGGTGGTGCCCGGAGCTACCCGGCGGGGCGAAGAGCAAGGGCAGAAGCAGGTCCTCCGCTTCGCGAAGGATGACAAGATTTTTGCGGGGAGTGACAAGGTCAGTACTGGGGCTAAGGAATTGCTGCTGGTTGCCGATAACCTCTCGGACGATGCGTTGCTGATGGAGGCGGAGACGGGGCGGGTGGTGACGCGGTTCGATCTTGCGGAGACGGATGCGGTGCCGGGGACGTATCCGCTGGCGGTGGCGGTGTCACGCGATGGGACGAGGGGATTTGTGGCGCTTTGGAATGCGAGCGAGGTGGTGGAGCTGGATCTGGTGAAGGGGACGGTGGGGCGGAGGCTGCCGCTGCTGCGGCCGGTGTCGGCGACGGCGGCGGGGACGCATCCGTGTGCGCTCGAGATGTCGCCGGATGGTCGGACGATGTATGTGGCGCTGGCGAACCGGGATGCGGTGGCGGCGGTGGATGTGTCGGGGGGGAAGGGTGCCGGGGCGTTTGCGGTGCGGGGGTACTTCGACACGCGGCTGCCGGGGCAGAGTTATTTCGGCGCTGAGCCGGAGGCATTGGCGGTGAGCGGGGATGGGCGGCGGCTGTATGTGGCGAACGGCGCGACGGATGCAGTGGCGGTGATCGACACCACGAGGCTGACGACGGGCGCGGCGAAGCGGGGGTTTGTGGAGCCGATGGGGTTTGTGCCGACGGAGTGGATGCCGATGTCGATGGGGATGGCGGGAGGGAAGCTGTGGGTGGCGACGGCGAAGGGCAAGGGAACGGGGCCGAACAACTTCGCGCAGCGGCCGACGCCGGAGACGAAGGGGAAGCGGCGGTTTCAGAGCTCGTCGACGTATATCGGGACGCTGCTGTATGGGTCGGTGGCGGGGCTGGATGTGGGGGCGATGGAGCGGGAGCTGCCGGGGCTGACGGCGCAGGTGCTGGAGGATAACCGGATGAAGGCGGCGGCGGAGCGGATCCGGTTTGCGGAGGGTGCGGGTCGTCGAGATGAAGATTCCTCCGCTGCGTTGCGGAAGGGAGGCAGAAGTGCAGAAGCAGGTTCAGCCGCTTCGCTCCTGAACGACAAGCAAGAGGGCAAGCAAAAGGGCAAGCAACAACAGGAAGGCCAGCGGGAGCAGGGGCAGGGGGAAGAGCAGCAGCGGCGGGGAGAAGGGCGAGGGCACAGCCAGGGTTCGGACGGGTTTCCGGGGCCGATCCGGCATGTGATCTACATCATTAAGGAGAACCGGACGTACGACCAGGTGTTTGGGGATCTGGAGCAGGGTGGGAAGGGGGTTGGGAATGGGGATCGGAGCCTGACCATGTATGGGGCCGACATCACGCCGAACCAGCACAGGCTGGCGCTGCAGTTTGGGGTGCTGGATAACTTCTTCGACTCGGGCGAGGTGTCGGGGGACGGGCATGTGTGGTCGAATGCGGCGATCGAGACCGACTATCTGGAGAAGACGTGGCAGGCGAACTACCGGGGTAAGGAGCGGACGTACGACTTTGAGGGGGTGGTGGCGGAGGGATATCCGATCGCGCAGGGGATCGCGGACGTGAATGAGCCGATGAGCGGGTACCTGTGGGGGAACCTGGCGCGGCATGGGCGGTCGCTGTACCACTTCGGCGAATACATCTCAACGGTGTTCTGCAACGAGAAGAAGAGCGAGAGCGCCCAGGATGGGCCGGTGCAGGACGGGGTGTACTGCGCGAAGCCGGCGATCCGGCCGGGCGAGGCGCTGCCGGCGGAGTGGGGCGGCGGGGTGAACCGGTTTGGGTGGGATATTCCGCTGATTGCGCGGAATACGGCGACGAAGCCGGAGCTGGTGGGGCACTTTGCGGCGGAGCAGGCGGACTTCAACCTGAAGGTGCCGGACCAGGTGCGGTACGCGGTGTTTGAGCGGCACTTCCGGGAGTGGGAGAGGGACCGAGCGGCGGGCAAGGACACGATGCCGAACTTTGTGATGCTGCGTTTTCCGAACGATCATACGGCGGGGACGACGCCGGGGTCGCCGACGCCGAAGAGCTCGGTGGCGGACAATGACCTGGCGATCGGGCGGGCGGTGGAGCTGGTGTCGCGCTCGGCGTTCTGGGAGGACACGGCGTTCTTTATCCTGGAAGACGATGCGCAGAACGGGGCGGACCATGTGGACGCGCATCGGAGCCTGGCGCTGGTGGTGAGCAAGTATGCGCAGAGGGCGGCGGATGGCGGCCCGTTTGTGGACAGCCGGTTCTACTCGACGGTGTCGATGATCCGGACGATGGAGACGGTGCTGGGTCTGCCGCCGATGAATAACAACGATGCGTTCTCGTCGCTGATGGCTCCGGAGTTCGAGGGGCCGGGAGATCAGGCGGCGTTTACGGCGGACTTTCGGAACCGGGAGAATGGGCTGATCTACAAGGCGAATCCGAAGGTGACGGCGGCGATGTCGCCAGCCGCGGCAGCGGGGGCGCGGGAGTCGGCGAGGATGGATTTTCGGCGGGCGGACCGGGCGGATGCTCGGCGGCTGAATGTGATCTTGTGGCGGGATGCGATGGGGGATCGGGCGGTGCCCGCGTCGATCACGGAGAAGCGGAGGAGAGGGAAGCGGGATGAAGATGAGGGTGGTGGGAGCCGGGAGTAGAGGGCCAGTTGGGGATTGGAGTTCGGTGGCGGGGTACGATGAGCGGGGGAGGAGGCCGTGCTTCGGCTGCGGCTGCGCTTTGCTCAGGATGACAGAATAGTTTTGCTCAGGATGGCAGAATAGTTGGGCCGGTTAGGGTCGGCTGAAGTTTGAGGGTGAGGGGGGTTTTGATGGGATTAGCGCCGTTTCGGTTGAAGCCGTTTTTCAGTGAGCGTGTCTGGGGACGGGCGAGTCTCCTGCCGTGGTTTGGGGAGACTGGGACGGCGGAGCTGGTGGGGGAGGCCTGGCTGACGGGGCCGCAATGTGTGGTCGAGACGGGGCCGCATGCCGGGCGGACGCTGGCGGAGTTGGCGCGGGGGTGGGGGGCGGAGCTGCTGGGGGCGGGTGCGGATGGGGAGTTTCCGCTGCTGGTGAAGATGCTGTTTCCGAATGACAAGCTGTCGGTGCAGGTGCATCCGGACGATGAGCGGGCGCGGGCGATGGGGCAGCCGCGGGGCAAGACGGAGTGCTGGTATGTGCTGGAGGCGGAGCCGGGGGCGGCGGTGGCGCTGGGATTGAAGGAGGGTGCGGATGCGGCGAGGGTGGAGCGGGCGATCGGGGAGGGGACGCTCGAGGAGCTGCTGGTGCAGCTTCCGGTGAGCGCGGGCGAGATGGTGTTTGTGGATGCGGGAACGGTGCATGCGATTGGGCCGGGGGTGACGCTGCTCGAGACCCAGCAGACGAGCGATACGACGTTTCGGATGTGGGACTATGGGAGGCCGCGTGAGCTGCATGTGGAGCAGGGGGTGGCGGCGACGAAGTTCAGGACGCGGGCGGGCAAGGTGGAGGCGCGGCGGCTGGGCGAGGGCGTGACGCGGCTGATCGAGGAGATGTACTTTACGGTGGACCGGATCGATGTGGGTGCGGGCGAGAGACGGGTCGAGATGCCGGGAGCGGGGTGCCTGGTCGGGCTCGGGGGCGGGGGGGTGCTGCGCAGTGCAGACGGGGGCCAGGTGGAGCTCGGGAAGGGAGCGGCGGTGGTGGTTCCGGCCGGGGACGCGGTGATACTGGAGACGGCGGGCCCGGGAAGTTTCGCGCGATGCTTTGCGCCGGCTCGGGGGTGAAGGCGATGGAGCGGTATGTGGCTCTGCTGCGCGGGGTGAACGTGGGCGGGAACAATGTGCTGCCGATGCGGGAGCTGGCGGCGATCTTTGCCGGTGCGGGTTGCGTGGATGTGGTGACCTACATCCAGAGCGGCAATGTGGTGTTCGGGGCGACGGGGCGGTGTGTGGCCGGGCTCGCGCCGGTGATCGAGGCAGGGATCCTGGAGAGGTTCGGGATTGCGTCGCCGGTCGTGGTGCGGTCGGCGGCGGAGATGCGGAGGGTGTTGGCGGCGAATCCGTTTGCGGGCGCGTCCGAGGAGATGCTGCACGTGTACTTTCTGCGGGAAGCTCCGGCCCTGGCCAAGGTGAGGGGGGTGGACTATGGCAGGTCGGCGCCGGACGCGTTTGCGGTGGAGGGGCGGGAGATCTTTCTCCATCTGCCGGCGGGGATGGCCCGGACGAAGCTGACGAATGGGTACTTCGACAAGGCTCTGGGAACGGTGTGCACGGCGCGGAACTGGAAGACCGTGGCGAAGCTGACGGCGATGCTGGACGGGGATGGGGGCGTCACCCGGCGTGGTTCCCCCTCGTCTTTCTCTTGACCGATACCCCCCGGTCCTGTGAACTGGAGGTCATGGACCCGCTTCGCCCCAACGCCACTGTAGACGCCATCCTCCAACGTGACACGGACCGTTTGCTGCCGGTGTATGCCCGATATCCGGTGGTGATGGAGCGCGGCGAGGGCGTTTACCTGTTCGACCTGGACGGCAACCGCTATCTGGACATGATGGGTGGACTTGGGGTGAACGCTCTGGGGCACGCGCATCCGCGCATGCTGGCGGCGCTGGCGGAGCAGGCGGCCCGCATCATTCACCTTTCGCCGCAGTTCAGCAATCCGCACCCGAGCCTGCTGGCGGAGCGGCTGTGCGAGATGGCCGGGATGACCGGCGCCTTCTTTTCGACGGGCGGATCGGAGGCGGTCGAGGGCGCGCTGAAGCTGGCGCGCAGCTATGGCGCGCGGAACTACTCGCCGCGGAAGCATGGGATTGTGGCGCTGCGATCCTCGTACCATGGGCGGACCTTTGGATCGATGTCGGTGACCGGGCAGAAGAAGTACCAGGATGATTTCGGTCCCGGTCTGCCAGGCGTGACGTTTGTCGATCGCAACGATCTCACGCAGCTCGGGGCGGCGGTCAACGCGGATACCTGCGCGATCCTGATCGAGCCGGTGCTGGGCGAGGGTGGGGTGTACGAGTGTAGCGCCGCGTTTCTGGCGGAGGCTCGGCGGCTTGCGACCGAGGTCGGGGCGGCGCTGATCTTTGACGAGATCCAGTGCGGCCTGGGGAGGACGGGCCGGTGGTTCGCGTGGAAGGCGAGCGGTGTTCGGCCGGACATTCTGATTCTCGGGAAGCCGCTCGGTGGCGGGCTTCCGCTGAGCGCCATCCTGGTCAGTGACGATCTTTTTCACGCCTTTGGGATGGCCAAGCATGGAAGCACGCTGGGTGGAATTCCGCTGGCGTGCCGTCTGGGCCTGGAGTTTCTGGCGGTGGTGGAGGACGAACAAATCCTGCAGCAGGTGCAGGATACGGGAGACTACCTCAAGCGGAGGTTGCAAGAGATCGTGCGCGGGTTTGAGGTGGCCGTCGAGGCGCGGGGAGTGGGGCTGCTGCAAGGCGTCGAGCTTACGATTCCGGCGCGACCGCTGGTGGAGGCGGCGCTGCTGAAGGGAGTTTTGCTGAACTGCGTCCAGGGAAATGTGCTGCGCTTCCTGCCTCCGCTGATTATCGACCGGACGCATGTCGATCGGGCGATAGCGGTGCTCGAAGACCTGCTGACGACGCCTCGGGCGACAACGGCGCCTCCCCTGCTGGCAGCCGCGGCGCGATGAGCTCCGTTCGGTTCACACGGCGGTGAGATCGCGTAGGCTAAGACGGTGTGTTCGCAACAGCGGCTCAAGTTCAGCAAGGGTGGCGCGTGCAGAGCCAGAATCGATGGCGTTGGGAGGGTGACGTTCCCGTCGGCGGACGGCGGGTTCACACTTTGCGTGCCGGGAGCGGACCTCCCCTGATCCTGCTGCACGGTCTGGTTGGATCGCATCGCAACTGGCGCCACAATATCCAGAGCCTGGCGCAGACGGCGACGGTGTACGCCCTGGATCTGCTCAATATGGGCGAGTCGGACCGGGTGCATGGGCTGGACGCTGGGCTCCTGGCGACGGCGGATCGCGTGACGGCGTTTATGGATGCTGTGGGGCTTGAGACCGCGGACGTGGCCGGCCACTCGCACGGCGGGGCGGTCTCGCTGGCGCTGGCGGCGCGACATCCCGAACGGGTCTCGCGGCTGATCCTGTTCGCTCCGGCAAACCCGTTTTGCGACCTCGGGCGGCAGTTTATCCGCTTCTACGGGACCGGTCCCGGCCAGATGTTCGCGCGGGTCATCCCGTCGCTGCCGCGACGCGTTCAGGGGATTGCGCTCCGCCGCATGTACGGCGAGCCGGCGCGCATCGCCAGGGACACGCTGGAGGGCTACACGGCGGGGATGGAGGTGCGCGGAACCATCGATCATGTGCTCGCGATCCTCCGTCGCTGGAGTGCCGACATGGAAGAGCTGCGAGCGCTGCTTCCGGCACTGGCGGAGACGCCGGCGCTGCTGATCTGGGGCGACCGCGACCGTGCTGTCGGGCTCGAGTCCGCGCGGCAGCTGCAGGGCGGACTCCGGCGATCCAAGCTGGTGGTGCTGCCTAGCGTCGGGCACATCGCATTTGAGGAGATGCCGGAGGTCTGCAATCGCGCGATGCTGGAGTTCCTGGCGACACCGGCGGCTCGGTCGATGCCGGTCGCCGACGGGCAGATCTCGGCGTCGGTCGGTGGTCCGGGGGTAGGCGATGCGAGGGAGCAGCCGAGCTCGGGCAGCTTCACCTCCCCTGCTGCCTGAACGGAGAGACGAGGGTCAGGGAAGACCGAAGGTGTCCGCCAGCCACAGCCGGATGGCCGCCTGCATGACACTCAGCTTCGGCGCGGGTGAGCCCGGGACGCCCGCGAAGAAGTGATCCGCGCCCGAGACCCAGACCAGTCGCTTCGGCTCGGGCAGGGTTTCGAAGACGCCGTCGAGGACGCCGCGCGGGCTGAACTCGTCGTGATCGCCGCTGATAAAGAGCCGAGGCCCGGCACACGTCTGCAGGAAGCGGTAGCTGTAGTCGCGGCCGGCGGCGCGAACGGGGAGACCGAGGCCGACCCGCCCAACCACGCGCTCGTCGCCGCAGGTCGCGCGCAGGCCCACGTAGGAGCCGAAGGAGAAGCCCGCGAAGAGGATGGGCCGGTGCAGGTTTGCGTCCATCCAGCTGAGCGCGGCGCGCACGTCGTCGCGCTCACCGTGCCCCTGGTCGAAGCTGCCCTCGCTCCGGCCCACGCCGCGGAAGTTGAAGCGGAGGACGGGCAGGCCGCAGGCGCTGAAGGCCTTCATGGCGTTGTAGACCACTTTGTTGTGCATGGAGCCGCCGGCCGGCGGATACGGATGGCAGACCAGAGCGGCGAAGGGCGCGTCGTCGGCGCCGGTGTTCAGGAGCGCCTCGAGCCGGCCCTCCGGCCCGCGGAGATCCTCGACGGACTGGATCTGCGATGGGGCCGGAGCGACTCCGGCGGGGCTTCCTGGGTGGAGATCCATGTTTCCAGTCTACCCAGCATCGCTCGCACGCTGGCCGGACTGTGAGGGAGCGAGTACCCAGGCTGACGAGTCCCTGTGTTCTGAGTGGGTTTGCCGCCACGAAGAGGCCGCTGACGTATGCTGACCGCATGCCCGTCGATCCCATCGAGCTCACACGCCGCCTGGTTGAGATTGAGTCCACGACCTTTCACGAGGGGCGTGTCGGCGCATTTCTGCAGGCGTACCTGGAGAGGGAGCGGTACGCCGTAGAACGGACGGCGGTGGCCCAGCCAGACCAGCCGGACTACACCGTGAGGACCGGAGCGGAAGCGGCGGCGCAGGAGCGCTTCAACGTCTACGCGGCGCTGCCGGGCGTGGTCCCCGAGGTGGTGCTTTCGACGCATATGGACACGGTTCCACCGTTCTTTGGACTTCGCGAGGACGAGGAGTTCCTGTACGGCCGCGGAGCGTGCGATGCGAAGGGGATCGTGGCGGCGCAGATTGCGGCGGCCGACCGGCTGCGCGAGGGTGGGGTTAAGGTGGGCCTGCTGTTTGTGGTCGGGGAGGAGCGCGATTCGGCGGGTGCGGCCGCGGCCAACCTCCGGCCCAAGGGCACGCGCTTTTTGATCAACGGCGAGCCGACGGATAACCGGCTGGCGATTGCCAGCAAGGGCGCGCTCCGGGTCGAGCTCCATGCCAAGGGAAGGATGGCGCACTCCGCGTACCCCGAGTTGGGCGAGTCGGCAATCGACAAGCTGGTGGAGGCGCTGCACGATCTGCTTGGGATGCCGCTGCCGTTTGAGCCGTCGCTGGGCGAGGACGGCCAATCGACGCTGAACGTGGGCCTGCTGCACGGCGGGCGCGCCCCGAATGTGATTGCCGATAAGGCCGAGGCGCACCTGCTGATTCGGCTGGTGGGACCTTCGGACGAGATCCGGGCACGGATCGTCGAGGTCGTTGCTGGCCGGGCGGAGGTGCGCTTCTCGCTCGACCTGCCCTTTGTGCGAATGCGGGCGGTGGGGGAGATGCCGACGATGATCGCCAAGTTCACGACCGATATCCCGTCGCTGACCGCGTGGGGCGAGCCCTTTCTGCTCGGGCCGGGGTCGATCCATGTGGCGCACACGCCGGAGGAGCGGATCGCGAAACGAGAGCTTCTGGACGCCGTTGATCTCTACGTTGAACTGGCTCAGGAGCTCACCGGGCAGACCTAGCTTTCTGTTCCACCAGCGCTATACTGTCGGCATGGCGATTAGCTCACAGCATTCTGAAGCCGCAGTGCCTGAGCCTCTCGTCCGGACGGTCATCCTCGAGGTGCCAAATCTGCGAAATCCTAAGGTTGCCGAGGAGTATAGGCGGCAGCGTGCCATCATCAACGACGCTCTCCAGAGCCGAGGTGAAGAGATGGCCTTTTGGGAATCCACGCAGTCGCACCAAGGCTGGACTTGAAACGAGGCGACCTTGTCCTTGTCGCTCCACCTGGAGAGTTCGGTAAGCCGAGGCCAGCCCTGATTCTGCAGTCGGACGTCGCGTTCCCGAGCGGCTACGTCACGTTTCTACCGATTACAAGTGATCTGCTGCGTGTACCTGGCGTGCGTGTCCCCATACACCCGAGTGCCCAGAATGGTCTCCGACTGCCTTCCGAGATCATGGTAGACCTGATCCAGACATCCTCCTTGGCGCGCTTTCGAGAGGTTATTGGATCGGTTGACCGCGAGACTCTCCGCCATGTGGAAGCTCTGCTGAGTCTTCATCTCGGCCTAGATGCTTGACCGAGTATGCCATTGTTCGAAAGCTCTGCTCACAGTTTTCGTTACAAGTAGCGAGGGAACTCGTCTCGTTTGTCACCCTACCCATGGTTGAGCTTAGCGAGCCGGTCGGGTCATCTCTCAAGCAGGGAGATGGCCGAGATGACGGCATCGCTCGCGCTCCTGCTCGGCATGTAGGTCGTGGATGGAGGAGCGCCGCTTCAGCTAAGGTTTGGTCCCTGCTTTTCCTCTTCGGCGAGGCTTAGCATGAAGCCAATGGCAGCCGAGTTCACGCACCTCCATCTCCACACCGACTACTCCCTCCTTGATGGGGCCTGCGATGTCGACAAGCTGGCCGCGCATCTGGCCAGGATCGGGCAGACCTCCGCCGCGATGACCGACCACGGGAACATCTACGGCGCGGTTCACTTTTTCGACGCGATGGGCAAGAAGGGCATCAAGCCGATCCTCGGGTGCGAGCTTTACCTGTCGGAGACCGACGACCACCGAACACTTTCGGGCGGCTACAACCACTTCCTGGTGCTGGCCGAGAACGAGGCCGGGTACCGCAACCTTGTCCGGCTCACGTCCGAGGCTGCGCTCCATGGCTTCTACCGGAAGCCGCGTGTGTCGAAGGAGTTCCTGAGCCGGCATACCGAGGGTCTGATCGGCTTCTCCGGCTGCCTGGCGGGGGAGCTGAACCAGAACCTGATGGCGGGAAAGTACGACGAGGCGAAGCGCACGGCCGGCCAGTTTTCGGAGATCTTCGGCAAGGGCAACTTCTTTCTCGAGATCCAGGACCATGGCCTGGCGCCGGACAAGGGTGTCTGCGACCAGCTCTTCCAGATGGAGCGCGAGCTCGGCATACCGCTCGTCGCAACCAACGACTCGCACTATGTGGCGTCGGACGACAGCCGCGCGCACGAGATCCTGCTGTGCGTGCAGACGGCCGGATCGATGAACGATCCCAAGCGCTTCAAGTTCGACACGCAGGAGTTCTACATCAAGTCGGCGGAGGAGATGCACCGGACCTTTGCCGGGCACGAGGAGGTCTGCACGCGGACGATGCAGTTCATCGATCGTTGCAACCTGAAGATGTCGAAGGTGAGCGATCCCTTCCCGGACTTCGTCGTTCCGGAGGGCGAGACGCTCGAGAGCTACTTTGAGAAGGTGTGCCGCGAGGGCCTCGTGAAGCGGCTCGACACGGCGGTGGCCCACCTGCGTGACCGCGGCCTGCTGAAGAAGACGATCCCCGACTACCATGCTCGACTGGACCGCGAGCTTGAGTGCATCAAGGCCATGAAGTTTCCCGGCTATTTCATGATCGTGTGGGACTTTATCCGCTATGCGCGCGAGCAGAACATCCCCGTTGGACCGGGCCGCGGGTCGGCCGCCGGGTCGCTGGTTGCTTACGTGATGGAGATCACGGACATCGATCCGCTGCAGAACGAGCTGCTGTTCGAGCGCTTCCTGAACCCGGAGCGCGTGTCCATGCCCGATATCGATATCGATTTCTGCATGAACCGCCGGGGCGAGGTGATCGAGTACGTTCGCCGCAAGTACGGCTCCGACCAGGTGGCGCAGATCATCACCTTCAACACCATGGCGGCGAAGGCGGCGATCAAGGACGTCGGACGCGCGCTCGACATGCCGTACGGCGAGGTGGATCGCATCGCGAAGATGATTCCGCCGACGATCGGCATCACTATCGACCAGGCGCTCAAGGACTCGAACCCGCTGGCGGCCGCCTACGATTCCGATCCCCGAATCAAGGAGCTGATCGATGCCGCTCTGCGGCTGGAGGGCCTGGTCCGCGGAGCCGGCGTCCACGCGGCCGGTGTCGTCATTTCGCCGCAGCCGCTCACCGAGCTGGTCCCGGTCACGCGCACCAAGGACGAGGCCATCGTCACCGCCTACGACATGAAGGCGGTCGAGAAGATGGGCCTGCTCAAGATGGACTTCCTGGGTCTGACCACGCTGACCGTGATCGACGACTGCTTGAAGCTGATCCAGAGCAATCGCGGCGAGACGGTGGACATGGCCATGATTCCGCTCGACGACGCGCAGGTGTACGAGAAGGTCTTCCACCGCGCGCTTACCTCCGGCATCTTCCAGTTCGAGTCCGGCGGCATGCGCGACGTGCTCCGGCGGTACAAGCCCAATCGTGTCGAGGACCTCACCGCGTTGAACGCGCTCTACCGCCCCGGCCCCATGTCGATGATCGACGACTTCATTGAGCGCAAGTGGGGTCGCCGCGCCGTCGAGTACGATCTGCCCGAGATGGAAGCCATCCTCGAGGAGACGCTCGGCGTCATGGTCTACCAGGAGCAGGTGATGCAGATCGCGGCCGCCGTCGCCGGATACGCGCTCGGCGAGGCCGACCTCCTTCGCCGCGCCATGGGCAAGAAGGACGCGGCCGAGATGGCCAAGCAGCGCGATCGCTTTATGTCCGGCGCCGCCGCCAACAAGCATCCCAAGGACGTGGCCGGCAAGATCTTCGATCTGATGGCCCAGTTCGCCGGCTATGGCTTCAACAAGTCGCACTCCGCCGCCTACGCCCTGCTGGCGTACCACACGGCCTGGCTCAAGACGCACTTCCCGGTCGAGTTTATGGCCGCCCTGCTGACCAGCGAGACCTCCAAGCCCGAGAACGTGGTCAAGTACATCTCCGAGTGCCGCGAGATCGGCATCAATGTCCTGCCGCCGAACGTGCAGATGTCGGACGCCAACTTTACCCCGACCGCGGACGCCATCGGCTTCGGTCTGGCGGCTATCAAGAACGTCGGCCACAACGCGATCGAGTCCATCATCGCCGCGCGCGGAGCGCTCCAAAACGAGGCCGCGGGGAAGGAAAGCGGTAAGGCCGGCTTCGCCTCGCTGTGGGACTTCTGCGAACGGGTCGATCTTCGCCTGCTGAACAAACGGGTGCTCGAATCGCTGATCAAGGCCGGCGCCATGGACGCCTTTGGCCATCGGGCGGAGGTCACGGCCGCCCTGGACAAGGCGATGGAGCGCGCCCAGAAGTCGCAGCGCGACCAGGCGTCCGGGCAGCATGGGCTGTTCGGCATCTTCGACGACGGCCCGGTCCGGAGAGCCGGCGACGACGCCCTGCCGAAGACACCCGAGTGGGACGAGCACACCCGCCTGCAGAACGAGAAGGATGTGCTGGGCTTCTTTGTCTCCGGCCACCCGATGGACAAGTACCGCGAAAAGCTGCGGAACATGAAGGTTGTCGACACGGCGACCGCGTGCGAGATGGAGCCGGAGCCGCAGGTGTTTCGACGCGGCGGCAACGATGCGCCGCAGAACGAGATTCAGATCGCCGGTGTGATGACGGGGCTGAAGGTGGCCAAGTCCAAGCGCTCGGGCGAGATGTACGCCCAGGCCTGCCTTGAGGACACGGTCGGCAAGATCGAGCTGATCGCCTTTCCGCAGATGTACGAGAAGCTGGCGGAGCTGTTGAAGATCGACGTTCCGGTGGTGATTCGCGGCGTGCTTCGCGGGGAGGAGGACTCCGCCCCAAAGCTCGCCGTCTCGCACATTCAGGCCCTTGAGGATGTGAAGCTCAAGCTGCCCGACTCCCTGCGCATCAAGGTGCCGCTGCATAACCCGGATGCCGCGCTGCTCGAGAAGCTCCATGCGATCTTCGTGGGGGCGCCGGGCAAGGGCAGGCTGCTGCTCGATCTGGAAGAGCCGGGCGAGTTCTGCGCCGTGCTGGAGCCGCAGGATGTCCTCGTCGCCGCCGACCGGCTCTTTATCGACCGGATCGAGGAGCTGGTGGGACGGGGTGGAGTCCGCGTCATCGATTGACCGGAGGGAGCTGGCCGACGAAGTCATAAAAAGTGCGCAAAAGTCTGCAAACTGTGGCCGAGATCCACCTCCCATCGGTACCCTTGCGCATCCAATGCGGATATGGCAATTTCTGTCGCGGCCCCGAGCCAGACTGCCGAACAACGCTCGGCGACGCAACTGCTCGCGCTGCAGATGTCAGAGCGCCGCTGGGCGTACGCTTTGCTTCGTCTGATCCTCGGCGTCAATCTGTTTGGCCACGGATTTATCCGCATCTACAACGGGGTGCCTGCGTTTGCCAGCGGCATGGTCACGCAGATGTCCTCCGCGCTTTTGCCCGCGGCTCTGGTCCACGCCTTTGGGATGGCGGTTCCGTGGATCGAGATCACCCTGGGAACGCTGCTGATCCTGGCCATCCTCACCCGCCTGACGCTGACCGCCGCCATGCTCTTCATGATCGTGCTGATGATCGGCGTGACCATCAAGCAGGACTGGACCACCGCCGGTCTGCAGCTGGTGTACGGCTTCGTTATCTTCGCTCTGCTCTTTCTGCGCGACCCCTATGCGACGAGCTGGCCGGTGCTGCTCGGCAGCGACGACCTGCCCTCGGCCGGTCCCGATCGCCTGCCTTGATGCACTACAATCGAGAGCGGACCCGAACAACGCATGGCAGATCAAGAACCTCCGAAGAACATCGCCGCTCCGGCAGTGGCAGCAGCCCCTGTACCCGAAGCCTGGATCAGGACCGAGACTGCCCGGCACCCGCAGCGGCCCTATCCCATGGACTTCATCGAAGCCCTGTTTACCGACTTCAGCGAGATCCACGGCGATCGAGCGTTCGGGGACGACGCCGCAATGAGCTGCGGCATGGCCCGGCTGGACGGCGAAGCGGTCCTGGTTATCGGCAACCTGAAGGGGCGCACCCTGAAGGAGCGCGTCGCGCGCAAGTTCGGCTCGCCCGACCCCGAAGGCTATCGCAAGGCGCTGCGCGCGATGAAGATCGCCGAGAAGTTTGGGCATCCGATCTTTACGTTTATCGACCTTGCCGGAGCGAACCCGGGCATCGGGGCGGAGGAGCGCGGCCAGGGCGAGGCAATCGCTCGCAATCTCCTGGAGATGTCCCGCCTGCGCGTTCCCACCATCGCCACCATCACCGGCGAGGGCGGTTCGGGCGGCGCTCTGGCGCTGGCGGTCGCCGACCGCGTCCTCATGCTCGAGAATGCCATCTACTCCGTGATCTCGCCCGAGGGCTGCGCGTCCATCATGTGGAAGGACGCCGGCAAGAAGCAGCAGGCCGCGGTCGCTCTCAAATACACCGCGGTGGACGTTAAACGGCTAGGCTGTGTGGACGAGGTGATCGGAGAGCCGCCGGGGGGAACCCAGGCCGATCCCGCGGCTGGATATCTTCTGGTCGGCAGCTGCCTCCGCAGTCAGCTGCAAACGCTCAAGGGGCTGCCGGTTGCTGTCCTGCTCCAGCAGCGCTACGAGAAGTTCCGCAACATCGCGCAGTTCTACACCACGGCCTGACGGCCGCCACTCCATGGAGCTCCCAGCCTTGCCGGCGTTTGCACCAACCCCACCACCGCCTCGCCCCAGCAGGGCTGTCGATCTGGCGCTGTCGCTCGCCGCGATCGCTTGGTTTCTGGCTGCGCGGGAGCTTTCGGCGCGCTCCGCCTCGGGCATCGCGCAGCGCCTCGATCTGCTGGCCGTCGGCCTGCTTCTGAGGCCGCTCTTCCACATCTTTCTACTGCTCGTCGGTTTGTCCCTGCTGGAGACCATGGCGCGCCGACGCTCGTCCACGCGCGATCTGCTGGGGCTGCCCCGGCGCTCGACCGCCGGGCAGGAGGCGGCCAGCGGAGCCGCGCTCGGTTGGGCGGCCGCACTCGCGGCGGTGCTCCCCCTTGCGGTTGCCGGGTCGATGCACATCCAGCTCTGGACCGAGCCGCGCGCCTTTGCTTACGCTCTGCTCAGCCTGCTCGGAGCTGCTCTCACCGCCCTGAGCCTCGAGATCGTCTTTCGCGGCTATGCCTATCGCCGCATGATCGACGCCATGGGAACGACCGGCGCCACCCTTTGCCTGTCGCTGATCTACGGCCTGCTGTTTGCGTTCAGCCCGGGCTCGACCGACCTTGGCGTTCTGGCGTTGGTGCTGCTGGCTCTGCTGCTCTCGCTCGGCTGGCTGCGCACCCATGCCCTGTGGCTCTCATGGGGACTGAATTTTGCCTTTACGGCCTCCCTGGGCCTCCTTTTCGGTCTCCCAACCGCCGGCTCGACCGACCTTGCCACCATCTTCCAGACCTCCACCCATGGCCGGCATCTGCTCACCGGCGGAGAGTTCGGACCTGTGGCCGCACCCTTTACCGCGCTGGTCCTGCTGCTCGCCATCCCTGTGCTTTACCGGGTCACGCGCGACTACGCCTGGATCTACACCCACGCTCCCATCGTCGCCGCGGGCTACCCCATGGACGTCCCCCCGCCCGCCGCCCACACCGCGATGTCATCCGCCGTACCCCCACCGCCGCCTCCGCTGGTGCAGATCCTGCCGACCACGCCGGGGCAGCGCAGCGTCTCCGACCCCCCAGTCTAGACTAGCCCGCCTCCCTGGACTGATCTGGCGGCGGGGCAGCCCCGCCCTGTCCCGCTTTGGACGCCTATTCCGGCTCCGCTTTCATGGGCTTGCAAGGCTCACCCAAACGTAAGGTCCAGCCGTGAAATGGCCCTTGCCAAAGCCGGTGCGCCGGGTGCACTCTAAGCTGGACAGAAAGGCCTCCCCATGGCATTGCGTCTCGATAGACGGGCTCTCCTGACGGCGGCGCCCCCGGCGATGGTTCTGGCGATCGCCCTGGTGATCCTCCAGTCGGCCGTCAGCCCGTTTGCTGGCGCCCAGGTGTTCGTCGTCGGCGAAAGGTCCGCCACGGCCGACATCTCGACCGACTTCCATCCGACCGACGTTCAACTTCCGTCCACGCCGTTGACCGAGCGCGGCCGCCGCGATCTGGTTCGCAACCTCGAGGCCGAGCAGGGCTTTGCCCATCGCGCCCTGCCCATGGGCGCTGGCCTCACCCTGCGCGCGAACGGGCCATTGGACCCCGGACCGGAGAAGTACAAGGAGATGATCTACAAGAAGGGTCAGTCGGCCGCGCCTGGCGATCGCGTGGCGATCACGGCACTGATCATCAAGCCCGACCGCATCATTCTCGACCTGAACGGCGGTCCCTACGCCAAGCATCGCTTTCTCTCGCATATCCAGCTCAACGACGCGCCCGTGACCCAGGCGCCCGTCGAGCAGCCCACCGGTGCTCGCATCACGCTCCTGTTCGAAGGCCGCGTTCCCGAGATCTCCGCGCCCGAGGTCAAGGCGCTGCTGGATCCCGTCATCGACTTCGGGGTGAAGACCTCCGACCAGGCGTACGCGGACACCCTGCCACCGCTGATCAAGGACGCCATCGCGGCCCATGACGTGCTCGTCGGCATGAATCACCGCATGGTGCTCGCCGCCCTGGGATCTCCCGAGAGCAAGATCCGCGAGCACGAGAGCGGCGATCCAAACGGAGGCCGGTACGAGGAGTGGATCTACGGCCACGTGCCCCAGACGGTTCGCTTTGTACGCTTCCAGGGCGATCGCGTTTCGCTCGTCGAGATCGCCGAGCTTGGCAAAGCCATGCAGATCCACCAGACCGACGAGATGGGAGGCTTTCAGAACTCGGCGCCCGTGCATGAGGTGGCGATGGGCGATCGCGTGAGCAAGGGAACCGACACGGCTCCGGCCTCGTCGCCCACCCTCCGCAAGCCGGGCGAAGAGATCCCCGACGCGGCGGCTGATCATCGGGTTCAGTTCCCGACCACACCAGGGGCAGGCGGCAAGCCCAAACCTCCGTCCCCTGACTCCTCCAATGTGCTCGCCAGGGACTCCACTCTCTAGAGGCGCGGGTCTCAGGTCTTCCGCGCGCGCGCCACCGCCGTCATGCGGCTGCTGATGTAAACTAAGCCTCAACGGGCTGAGGCCTACCTCGGCAGGCTGCCTCCACGTCTACGCAAATCATCGCAGCAGCCTCATCACAGGCGAAGAGCTCGTCGGGCCCGCACTCATCCACCAGGGAGATCAAGCATCATGGCGAAGATTGCCAAGACCGGCGACCGTAAGAAGGTCATGGACACCAACAAGAGCACCGACTGCCCCAAGTGCTCGAAGCCCACCCGCATCGTCAAGCGTGTCAAGGACCGCGAGCGCAATGTTCCCGGTGGCGTCTACATCTCCTGCTCCGCCTGCGACTTCTTCGAAAAGCTCTAACCAGCCCTTAGCGGAAACGATACTCTCGAGAGCGGCTCCAGCATGGGGCCGCTTTCGCCGTCTGGGATCTCCTCTCCGAATCTTCCAGTCTGGAACAGTGCCAGTCATTGGTTACTCTTGTGCGCGCTCTTTCCGCGGAGAAAGCCGCCATTTCTGGCGATAATTCCCGAAACGAAACTCCGTCTCCGTAAATGCTCCGTGCCCCCCAAGCTTCACTCCCACAAAGTTGTACAGCTCTGCACGGACGTTCCTTGACAGTCGTATCTCGCCATTGGCAGGCTCTAGATGGAAAGCAGGAAACCGCACCATGACCCTTGCCGCATCTGGCCTCTCCACCGTCCCCGGCCTTGTTCCACCACCTCACTTCGATCGGCCGACCTACCTCATGTGCCCGCCGCAGTGGTACGACGTGGACTACATCATCAATCCGTGGATGGCCGGAAACCTCCACCGGCCGTCGCGGGACCTGGCCTTTGCCCAGTGGCGCAGCCTGTACGACGCCCTCCACCGCATCGCCGAGGTTCGTGTGCTGCATCCGCGCGAGGGCTCGCCCGACATGACCTTTATCGGCCACACGGCGGTGGTCCAGCACGGCGTCGTGGCGATCTCGAACTTCGCTCACCCGCAGCGCCAGGCCGAGGCTCAACACCTTCGGCAGTGGATGCAGGAGGCCGGCTTCCTCCTTTGGGAGACGCCGGGCGCGTCCGCCTTTGAGGGCGAAGGCGATGTCCTCTTCGATCCCACCGGACGCCACCTCTGGGCCGCACACGGATCGCGCACCTGTGAGCACTGCCACCGGCATCTCGCCAGCGCGTGGCACGCGTCCGTCACCTCGCTGCACCTGGTGGACCCGCGCTTCTTCCACCTCGACCTCTGCTTCGCTCCGCTCGTCGGCGGCTTCGTCCTGTACCTGCCGAACGCCTTTGACGCCGCTTCGCTCGCCCGTATCGAAGCCGCTTACCCGGCCGAAAAGCGCATCCGCGTCACCGAACTCGAAGCGACGCAGTTCGCCTGCAACGTGATCAACGTCGGGCAGAATATCCTGATGAACACGGTGCTCTCGATGCGCGGTCCGAGCCTTGCGGCACGCCTTTCCGACAAGGGCTTCCGCGTTCAAGAGATTGATCTTAGCGAGTTCCTGCGCGGCGGTGGATCCGCCAAGTCGCTCGCTCTCCGCCTCAGCGATATGGGCCTCAAGACGCCCGCACGCTGACCTGTCTCACCAGGCTGCCACAACTGCGCCCCTGGACAACCCACTCTTCGCAGCGCACCGCGAAGGGTGGAATGAGACGCCTCAACCGCAACCTGCCCACCGAAGCTTTTTTTGGCCGTCGCAACCGTTTTTTGCTGAGCGCGCCGCAACGGCGTCCGACCTCTTGCAGCGGACGCTTACACCTTGCGTAATGCGGTCAGCGGGTCCTGCGCCACGCCCGGTCGAACCTCGGTGTCGCGTGCCATCGGGCTCATACGCTCGAGAGCCTCGTCCATCTCCGCCAGGATCGCCTGTGCCGACCGGGCCGGGTCTGCCGCCTGGTTGATCGGCCGCCCCACCACCAGCATCGAAGCTCCCCGGCGCAGCGCCTCGCCTGGGCTGGCCACGCGCCTCTGGTCCCCTGTCGCCGCGCCGGCTGGCCGAATCCCGGGCACAACCAGCAAGGTTTCCTCGCCGAGCTCCGCCCGAAGCACAGCGATCTCCTCCGCCGAGCAGACCAGGCCATCCATGCCGGCCGCGTTCACGAGCCGACCAAGCCGCAGAACCTGAGGAGATGTCCCCCCTAGGACGCCCACTGCCTCGAGCTGCGCGGCGTCCATACTGGTCAGTACCGTGACGGCCAACAGCCGGAGGTTTGGGGAGCGAACCGCCTCCCTGGCCGCTTCCAGCATGGCCGCGCCTCCCCCCGCATGCACGGTGAGCAGCGAAGCGCCCACCTCCTCCAGCGATCTCACCGCTCCGGCGACGGTATTAGGGATGTCGTGGAGCTTGAGGTCCAGAAACACCTCAAATCCGCGCTCGCGAAGTTCCACGATCACATCCTGCCCCCGGGAGCCTCCGGTCTGCGAGTAAAAGAGCTGCATGCCGACCTTGAACCAGCGACACGATCCTTCCAGCCGATCGACGAGGGCGAGCGCCTCGCGCGCGGACGGGAGGTCGAGTGCCACGATGAGTCTGTCCTTCGCACCGCCCTTCACTCGAGTCTGCTCCTCGCCAAACTTCCGGGCTCCGACCCAAATCGCATGCCGCTCTGGAGATTGGAGCCGTCTATGATCATAAATACGACGATCATAAATACGGGGCTCATAAATACGGCGATCATAAATACGGGGCTCATAAGTACGGCGATCATAAGCACGGCAGCCGGCCACGGACAACCAGACACGAACCACCAACTTACCAGGGTCGGCACCAGGCACTCATCCCGGCTAAGCTAGACTGATGTAAGCTCAAGCGCATAGTCTTGAATAAGTTACGTTGACCTGTTCAAGCAAATGATCCAGCCACGACCCGTAACTTATGGAAGACACGTCAGTTCTAACAATTGCGGGGTTCGATCCCTCCTCCGGCGCGGGCGTGACGGCAGACCTGATGGTTTTCGCGGCGCATGGACTTTTTGGAACCTCCTGCATCACTGCCCTGACCGTGCAGAACACCCTTGGAGTTGCCGCAACCCAAATGGTTGCAACAGATACTGTCGTGGACACGTTGAACAATCTCCAGGCAGACCTCCCTCCGGCGGGGATCAAGATCGGCATGCTCGGGACGGCATCGATGGTCCGCTCCGTCGCCGCCTTTCTCGCCCGTGTACGGCAGGAAAAACCTGTAATCGTACTCTTCGATCCTGTGCTTAAGTCTAGTTCAGGAAAAAACTTACTGGATTGCGCGGGCACGGAAGAGGTTCGGAATACTCTGCTTCAACAGGTCGACTGGATCACTCCAAACGTGAACGAATTGGCCGTTCTGACAGGCTATCCGGTCGATACCCAGGCAGACATCCAGGCAGCCGCAGCCGCTCTCCAGCGACCTGGCACACATCTTACCGTGGTCGTCACCGGGGGACACCTGGACCCGCCAGACGACCTTCTCGTGGACCCTTCGGGTGTTGCACAAATCTTTACCGGTCAACGGATAGAGACCAAGTCGAACCACGGGACAGGATGCGCTTTCTCGTCTGCTCTTCTGTGTCGGTTGATCCTGGGAGACAACCCAGCCGCGGCGACCCTGGCAGCGAAGAGGTATGTGGCGGAGGCGATGCGCTCGGCTACCGCGCGTGGCTCCGGTGCGGGTCCGGTGAATCATCTATGGCCGCTTCGGTGAACTGCCACGGGTATCCTGCTACGCTGCTGGTATGTCTATGGCCATCCGCTTGAATGGCGAACTCCGTACATTTGAAGTAGAGGAACAGCTTAGTCTTCATAAGTTGGTGCTGCAATTGGGTTTTCAGCCTGACCGGATTGCGATTGAACGTAACGGCGACATCGCTCCTCGCGGCCGATGGGCGGAGATCCTGCTGCTCGATGGGGATCGGGTGGAACTGGTTCACTTCGTTGGGGGCGGCGCCCCGGTCAGAGTGAACAAGAGACGCTCCCATCGGTCGCCGTAGTCGTTCCAGCCGCCGAGGAACTGGACTCGGCGCAGCGCGGCCTCGCTGAGGCGCTGCTGGAGACTGGGGTCATCGGCAAGCATCCGCAGCTTCTCGGCAATGGCGTCCGAGTCGCCGACCGGGACGATGAAGCCCTCGATACCGTCTGAGAAGAGATCTTCGCCTCCGGTGTTGGTGGAGGCGATGACGGGACAGCCGCAGGCGAGAGCCTGACCTTGAACGAGGGCGAGCCCCTCCTCGATACTGGGCAGAACCATGACGTGGCTGGTGCTCATGAGGGTGGCGAGCGTCTCCTGCGACACGGTGCCGAGGAGATCGACGTGGTCCATCGGGAGATGTTGGAGGAGCCCTTTCATCTCTGGTTGAAGGGCTCCGGCGATGCGGAGCAGTTTTTTGGGGTGCTTCAGGAGAGCGAAGGCCTGGAGCAGGTAGGGCAGGCCCTTTCTGAGGCCAGCCGCGCCGGCGAAGAGCACCTGAAAGCGATCGGGCGGGGGAGGCTCGGACCGCCCGAACCTTTCCAGGCGAACGCCATAGGGGATGACGTGCAGCTTCTCCGCAGGAACGCCGCTCTCGACAAAGGATCGTGCGGCAAAGGTCGAGGGCACGGTGATGGCATCGGCCATGGCGTAGATCTTCTCCTCGCGCAGGGTGTCCTTGATGTCCGAGACCGGCCGGTCCACGCCCCAGCGGCGAAACTCCCCGGCGACGATCTTCTCCTGAAATCTCTGGTGCGAGGAACCACGGTCGCAGATGAAACGGCAGCCTCGCGCTTGCAGAGCGAGCCCGGTGCGGAGGCTTGAACCCGAGATGGCCACCATGGCGTCCGGCGGTGGGGAGCGGCTCAGCTGGTGATCGGTCCAGCGATCGAAGGTGAGGGCGTTCGCGTAGCCGATGCGATCTATTAGCGACGTGCTGGAGATGCCGGCGCGATGCAGCAGCATCTCGGGGGTATGCACCCAGGGAAAGGTCCGGACCAGATGGCGGGGGAGGTTTTCGCGCTTCAGCCTTGCCCAGGGAAAGGTCGAATAGATCCGCTCGAGGTGACCTCGTTGGTGGAGTTGACGCGCGAGTTCGAAGTGGTGAAAGACACCAAAGACGGTCTGCACGACGCGCATAGGGAGGAGAGGGGCCAGAGGCTATGGAACACGTTGGTTTAGGGGAGGTCCTGGTGGACGAGAGGCGATGGTACGGGGCGGAGAGGAGAGCGCTGCCTCAGGCCCGACCCGCGAAGTCGCGGTTTTCGGTCGACACCTTGACCTTTTCGCCTTGCTTGATGAAGAGGGGAACGCGAATCTCGAGGCCGGTCTCGAGGGTGGCCGTTTTGGTGACGCTTCCGCTCGAAGAGTCGCCGCGCACACCGGGTTCGGTTTGGGAGACCGTGAGCTCGACAAAGATGGGCAGCTGCAAGCCGATGGGATTGCCGTTGTACTTGTGCAACTGCAGCAGGGCGCCCTCGGCGAGGAAGCTGAGAGCGTTGCCGACCATGGACTCGGAGAGGGTGAGGGTCTCGTAGCTCTCCTGATCGAGGAAGTGCGACCCATCGCCGTCGGTGTAGAGGTAGGAGGCGGGAACGAGCTGGAGGTCCGGCTCCCGGAACTTGTCGTTGGCCTTGAAGGTCTTCTCGAAGACGGCGCTGGTCAGCAGGTTGCGCATCTTGAGGCGGACGAGGGTCTGGCCACCGCGCGCGGTTGGCGAGTTGACCTCCGCTTCGAGGCAGGAGAACGGCGTACTTTCATGTTCGAACAGTGTCTTGCGCTTGACGTCGATTGCATCGATGAGTGCAGGCATGGTCTCCTCAAAGGGCGGGTCAGGGACGCGATCGCGTGAAGCGCGGCTCGGGTCCGAAGACAAGTATAAGGTGGATGCGAGGAATGTTGAGGCGACAGCGGTGGGGATACGGCTTCGAGCCGAGGGCGTGGGTTGGTCCGGGCAGAGGCCGGGAGATCGCGGGGAGGTCAGGGCCGCATCGTCTTGTCGCTGAGCGTGCGATCCGCTTCGGGGTGGGCTCGTGAGGCTGCAACCGGTTTCAGAGATCCTGGCGGGGATCGAGACGGGGCAGGTTCGCAGCAGGGAGCTGGTGGAAGGGTGCCTGGCTGAGATTGCCACGCCTGAGGGGGAGGGATCGCGTACGTTCACGCGGGTTTACGCGGACGGCGCGAGGAGGGCCGCGGACGCGGCGGACGCCTCCTGGCGGAGCGGACGGCCAGGGGGACCGCTGGGCGGGGTCCCGGTGTCGATTAAGGATCTGTTCGATGTTGCGGGCGAGGCGACTTCTGCCGGATCCGTGGTGCTGGCGGACGCTGCGCCGGCGCGTGCGGATGCGAGTGTGGTCCGGCGGCTCAGGGAAGCCGGAGCGGTGCTGATGGGGCGAACGAATATGACAGAGTTCGCGTATTCGGGGCTGGGTCTAAATCCACATTACGGAACCCCGCGGAACCCGTACGATCGGGCGACGGGGCGGATTCCCGGGGGCTCGTCCTCGGGTGCGGCGGTGTCGGTTTCGGACGGCATGGCGGCGGTTGCGATTGGGTCGGACACGGGTGGATCGGTGAGAATTCCGGCTGCGCTTTGCGGGTTGACGGGCTTCAAGCCGACGGCGCGGCGGGTGCCAATGGCGGGTGTCCTTCCCCTCTCGCCGAGTCTGGACTCGATCGGGCCGATCGGCCTGACGGTCGCGTGCTGCGCTCGAGTGGATGCGGTGTTAGCCGGGGAGAGGTTTGAACCGCTTCCAGTGCCGGAGCTGTCCTCGCTGCGACTGGGCGTTCTGCAGGGGTATGTTCTTGAGGATCTGGATGACGCGGTGGGTGCGGCGTTCGAGCGGGCGCTGACGATACTGTCCGGGGCAGGGGCAACGATCGGGGCGGTACGGTTCGCTTCGCTTGAGCGGATTCCGGCGTGCAATCAGATGGCGGCGCCTGAGGCGTTTGCCTGGCATCGCCGATTGCTGGAGCGGGACGGGGACCGCTACGACCCGCATGTTGCGACGCGCATCAGGCGAGGAGCGACGATGTTTGCGGCGGAGTATATCGATCTCCTGCGGTTCCGGCGCGAGATCATCCTGGAGGCGGGCGCAGCGTTCGAGGGTCTCCATGCGGTGTTGTCGCCGACAACTCCGCGGATTGCGCCGGCGATCGCGCAGGTTGCGGCAAGCGATGCGAGCTACTTCGAGGCGAATGGCGCGATGCTGCGCAACCCAAGTGTCTGGAATTACCT
>JAABUZ0100000632.1_pt1 | contig 83008 bp, 84 predicted proteins | sample 5562091 | NCBI WGS metagenome assembly JAABUZ01 (sample SAMN12813069, study PRJNA571459) | rock metagenome | isolation source: Antarctica rocks | place: Antarctica: Victoria Land, Linnaeus Terrace sud | collected 2015-12-21
GAACGCCTGGCTGCAGAACTTCCGCCGCGTGACGGTGCGCTGGGACCTGTACTCGACCAGCTACCTGGGCATGGTCCACCTGGCGTGCATGATGATACTGCTCAGGCATTTATGAGATGGCTTCTAGGACACCCCCGAAAGGTGGATGCAGTGCCGCCCGGCCCCGTGCCGGGCGGTTTTTGCCGTCGAAGACAAGAGATTCTCTTGACAAGTGTTCTTTTTGCACTTATAATACAGATGCGGGCCACAGCCGCTGGCCCGCTAGAAAAGAGGGTTCATGTGTAACACCCACTTTCGTCGCCGGGGCTTCACGCTCGGCTTTACCTTGATCGAGCTGCTTGTTGTAATCGCTATTATCGCCATTCTCGCGGCGATTCTGTTCCCCGTCTTCCAGAAGGTCCGCGAGAACGCACGGCGCGCGTCCTGCACGTCCAACCTCAAGCAGATCAGCCTCGCCGTCATCCAATACACCCAGGACAGTGACGAGACCATGCTCCGCAACCTCCAGGACGGCACGGCGGGCGGCTGGATGTTTCTGCCCGGCGGTTACCAAGCCGCCACGCCGCCCGCACCGCCGAACAAAGCCGTGTTCGACCCGACCCGCGGCTCCATCTACCCGTTCGTCAAGAGCACCGGCGTCTACGTCTGCCCCGATGACTCTTCGGGCCAGGGCAATTCCTACGCCCTGAATGCGTTCACCGAGAGCAAGTCGCTGGCGCGGTTCAGCGGGCCGGCTGTTACCGTCGTGTTCAACGAAGAGTCGGACGGCTATGGGGGCAGCACCGACGACGGCCTGTTCGACCCGCTCAACGGCAGCAACGTCCCCACCCTGCGCCACACGCAGGGGGCGGTCTTCGCCTTCGAGGACGGGCACGCCAAGTGGTACCGCGACCGCACGCTGGTGTACTCCCCCGCGCCCGCGCCCGCGACGCCCCGCTACCAGCCGTACCTGCCCTATCCCTAGTGCATCCTGGTCGGGAGAACAAACAGGTGAAGCCGGGGGTGGCTCGCCCCCGGCTTTTTATTGCCTCCGGGCGGAGACTCGGACTCGGATTCGCCAAAGCCATGCAGGAATCCCGGTCATTTACGCCGAATGTTTCATCGGATTCATAGATTCAGCCGCCGAGCACACACCACGAGAGGGAGATCAGGAGCATGGCATCCTACGATGCAAAGATCGACGGGTACACCGTGACGATCAACTACCAGCAGGGCGGGACCAACCAAGTCGGCGTCAAGAAGCCCGCCAAGGTGAAGGCCTGGGGCACCTGCCCCGTCACCGGGCGGCGGATCGAGGGCGCGTCGAATTCGATGGGCGAGGCGACGCGGCTGGTCGAGAAGCTGATCGAGGAGAGCATCGAGACCGCCACCGAGGCCAAATCCGCCGAGGCAACTCCCGTGGCTTCCTAAAGGCCTATGGGGGCAGTCGGATCGAAGGCAACATGGGCCGAATCCTCGCCATCGGTGACATCCACGGCTGCGCGGGGATGCTGGACACCCTGCTGGCCGCCGTCGTCCTCTCCCCGGACGACACCCTCATCACGCTGGGCGACTACACCGACCGGGGCACGGACAGCCGGGGGGCGTTGGATCGCCTGATTGCGCTGGGCCGGCACCTGCACCTCGTCGCCCTCCGGGGCAACCACGACCAGATGATGCTGTCCGCCCGGCACGACGCCCAGGTCCGGGCGGAGTGGCTCGGGGTCGGCGGCGACGCGACTCTGCGCTCCTACGGCGGCAGCCTGAACGCCGTGCCGCCCGCGCACTGGCATTTCTTAGAAGCGCAGTGCGTGGACCTTTGGGAGTGCGACACGCACTTCTTCGTCCACGGCGGCGTCATCCCCGACCTGCCGCTGTGGGACCAGCCCCCATACGTCTTGTACTGGGAGCGCTTCGAGCGCCCCGCCCCGCACGGCTCGGGCAAGGTCATGGTCTGCGGCCACACCAGCCAGAAGAGCGGCCTGCCGCGCAACCTCGGCCACGCCGTCTGCCTGGACACCTACGCCTACGGCGGCGGCTGGCTGACGTGCCTCGACATCGGCAGCGGCCAAGTCTGGCAGGCCGACAACGGCGGCCACGTCCGCCGATTTCCCATTGACGAGCGGCTGGAAGGGGAGAAAGTTTGCCCTCATATAGCCTCTGCCAGCGATGAGTCTCCGTGCGGGGGACTGAGGTGTTTACAAAATGCCTATCTGTGCCAAGTGTGCTAAAAATGTAACCTTGGGTGTAAACTTTTGCTCTTTCTGCGGTGCGCCCGTTAGCTCCGATGTTCCCCGCACGAGTGTGTTGCCGCAAGGACAGGTCCAAGTCGGCGTTATCGTCGTCATGTGGCTGCTCACTCTAGGGTACTTCGTTTTCTGGACGCAGAAGGCAATGGTACTCTCCAGTGTATGCGGCTTTTGCTCGTTTGTTTTCGGCGTCGCCCTTTCCTTCCGCCGCAACCAAGTCGACCGCACTCACGGCTTGTTTCGGGTTGGCATCGGCGTCGTCATGGGCCTGATCACCTTCGCAGCGGCGATGCAACACCAGTAGGGAAATGTCCGATGCTACACTACCCCAAAATCCCCAGCAGCCGGAAATGCCCCCAGACCCGCTGCGTCGCCTTCGAGAAATACGACGGCACGAACCTGCACTGGGAGTGGGACCGGGACTTCGGCTGGCACAGCTTCGGGACGCGCCGGGACGAGTTCAACCTGACCGAGGCGGGTGTCGCGCAGTTCACGCAGGCCCACGCGAACCTGGACGGCTGTGCGGCTCTGTTCGAGGACACACTGGCCCAGGGGGTTGACCAAGTTTTTCGGCAGAACGCGAACTATCAAAGCTTCCCCAGCTTGAAAGTCTTCACCGAGTTCCTCGGTCCGGCGTCTTTCGCGGGCCTGCACAAGGCCGATGAGGCCAAAGAGCTGCGGCTTTTTGATGTGTGGGCGGAGCCGTTCGGGATGATCGGCCCCAGGCAGTTCGTCGCCGACTTCGGCCACCTGGGCATCGCGCGCGTCGTCTACGAGGGCAAGCTGACGGGCCAGTTCGCGGAGGATGTCCGCCTGGATAAATACGGCACACCGGAAGGCGTCGTCTGCAAAGGCGGGGCGGGCGGGGACGACCTGTGGATGTGCAAGATCAAGACGCAGTCCTACCAGGAGCGTTTAAAGCAAGCCTTCGCCGACCAATGGGAGCAGTACTGGGAGTGACGACGGGCGAATGCCCATTCTTCGGACTTGGCCCCTGTCGAGCGCGCTTCCCGCCCCTGTTACGCTCCCATACCCGCGTCGGCGCGTCAAGGGTGTGAGGGCTGCCCCGGAACCCGCGTTGTGCGTCGCCCCCCGCCGGTGCCGGCCCGGCTGGGTGATGCCATGGAGCGTCAGTGCCCACCATCCGCACCTGGACGGGCGGCGGCATCCGTGGGAACGACCGCTGCACACCCCTCCGCATGAAACGACCTGATAAAACGGCCTAACCCAGCTCGCGCAAATCCCCGATAATCACCTCAGGACGCCATTCGGGCGGGGCCGCCTCCGCCGCACCGAGGCCGGTCACGCCGGTCAGGACCAGGACCGTCCGCGCGCCCGCCCGGCGGCCCACGGCGATGTCCGTGTCCAGCCGGTCTCCGACCATGACGCTGTCCGGGGCCGTCACGCCGGCGGCCTGCAAGATCGCCTCGTAGCCGTGCGTCTCGGGCTTGCCGATGGTCAGCGGTTCGCGGCCCGTCGCGGTCGCGAGGGCGGCCACGAGGGAGCCGCCGCCCGGTATCTCGCCGGTCTCCATCGGGAACGTCGCGTCCCGGTTGGTGGCGATGAACTGCGCGTGTCCGCGCGTGATGGCGGCGTGGGCGAAGCGCAGCTTGTCGTAAGTGAACTGCCGGTCGATGCCGACCACGACGTAGTCGATGTCATGGAAGTCTACCGTGTCGGGCTGGACGACGGGCACCAGCCCGCCCGACTCGCGCAGCTCGGCGGCCAGACCCGGCTCGCCGATGACGAACGCGGAACGCCCCGCCGCGGCGCGCTGTTTCAGATACAGGGCGGTGGCATAGGCCGACGTAAAGATCGCCGACTCGGGGACATCCAGGCCGTTCACCTGGGCCAGTTTTTCACGGTAGTCGGCGCGCGTCTTGCCGGAGTTGTTGGTCAGAAAGAACACCCGCTTGCCCGCGCTTTGCAGGCGGCGGACCGCCTCGGCGGCATGGGGGATGACCGTGTCGCCCAGGTACAAAACGCCGTCGAGGTCGAACACGTACACGGAAGCCTCAGCCAATGAGTCGAGGTGTGGGGAAGGGTTCACGCGGCAGTTTAGCATATCGTGCGGAAGAAGTCAAACGCCGGACGGGGGTTCGTTTTTAACCTCGCGTCAACCTGGAGCGGGCAGGCAAGCGATTAAATGAGTCTGCCGCCGGGTAAAATTCAACACCGCCGACAGGCAGGTGCACCGGCGCGTTTTACCATAATCCACTCCCGTCACTGCCCCCCGTGCTCGCACGGCAGGGTCTAGAAAAGGAAAACCAATGGAATCCACCACACAAATAAACGCGATGCAGCGGGTCTACGCGCTCCAGCACATCGACTCGGGCGAGTTCATCTGCCTGCTGCAAGAGGGCACGGACTACCTCGCCTGTTTCTCCGATGGCGACAGCGCCCTCGAGTTCCGCTCGCTGCTCGGGCTGCAGGAGCACGTCGACTTGCAGACGACGACGCTGGAGCACAGCCCGTTCTCCCACTTCTGGCTGGACGGCGAGAACGTGGACCTGCACTCGGAGCTTGTTCACTAGGCGCAGTCGCGCCAACATGCCGGCAAAGCAGCGGCCCGCCTTCCCCATGCCGGGAGGGCGGGCCGCTCGTGTTTTGTTCGGCTCGTTCCTGAACGCTCAGAAGTGCAGGCCCGCTGCGATGACGAAGCCGTCGGCGCGCTGGACAGCCTGGTACTTCGCGCTGACAGTCAGCAGGCCGCCCGGCAGGGCATAGCCCAGCTCGCCGTAGCCGCCGGCCTTCTGCGTGGTCGAGAGCTGGTCCTGGAAGTTCCCGTTGCGGTGCTGGTTCAGGAAGTAGTAGCCCACGCCGCCGCCGACGTAGACGCCGCCGCCGATGCCGACCTGGAGGCCCGCCGTGACGGGCACGACCGTGGAGTGGCTGCCGGACTTTGCGCCGGTCTCGACCCCCACGCCCAGCACGACGCGCAGCGGGGTCGGGTTCGGGATGGGCAGGCCGTAGTGGAACTCGACGTCGAGCTGCGTGTTGCCGCCCGCGCTCTTTGCCGCACCGCTGGACGGGATGAAGACGCCCGCGGTGATGGCGTTCGGGCTGCCCAGGATGGGTACGTCCGGGCCGGGCGCGGCCTGCGCGGCGGGTCCGAAGGCGGCGCAAAGGCCGAGGACGGCGAAAGCCGTGTGAGCGTAGGTGTTGCGAATGGTCATCGGTGATCTCCTAAGGTTGTAAGTTGCAAAGTCACCCGGCACTTCAGTGCCGGGTACACACCGGGGTCGGGTCAGCCTCTTACAGTTGCACGGGCCGGGCCGACTCCATGCCGTCCACCCGGCGTATCTGTTCCAGCAAAGATTCGGGGGCGGGCGCGTCCAGCTTCAGCACCATCAGGGCGCTCCGTCCCTCGCTCTCGCGCCCGACGTGCATCCCGGCGATGTTGATGCCCCCATCGCCCAGCAGCGTCCCGACCTTGCCGATGACGCCGGGCCGGTCGGTGTGCTGCGTGACCAGCATGGCCCCCGACGGGCGGATGTCCACGCGGAAGCCGTCGATGGTCAGGATGCGGATGTTGTCCCGGCTGAAGACCGTGCCGCTGATCTCGCGGTCCGTCGTCCCGCCGCGCTTGCGGACCGTCAAGACCGGCCCCTCGACCACGCCGGGTGTCCGGCTCTCGGTGATCTTGATGCCCCGCGCTGCGGCGAGCGTGGGCGCGTTGACGTAGTTGACGCTCTCGGGCACGACCGGCTCCAAAAGTCCCTTCAAGACGGCGCGGGTCAGATGGACGGTCGGCAGGCCCTCGTAGTCGCCCGCGTAGGTGATCTCGACGTCGCTGATGGGGCTGGATGTGAGCTGGGCGTGGAGGCTGCCGATCTTCTCGGCCAGCGTCAGGTGCGGCTGCAAGCGTGTCAGCAGGTCGGCGGACACCGACGGCATGTTGACGGCGGCGCGGGCGGGCTTGCCGGCCAGCACCTCGACGATCTGCTCGGCGATGTCGATGGCGACGTTGACCTGCGCCTCCTCGGTGCTCGCACCGAGGTGCGGCGTTGTGATGATGTTCGAGACGCCCAATAGGGGATTGTCGGATGGCGCAGGCTCGGTCGTGAAGACATCCACGGCGGCTCCGCCGATGCGCCCCGCCTTCGCGGCCTCGGCCAGGGCGGTCTCATCGATGATGCCGCCGCGCGCGACGTTGATCAGCCGCACAGTCGGCTTCATCAGAGCCAGCTTTTCGGCGTTGATCATACCCGCCGTTTCTTTTGTCTTGGGCACGTGGACCGTGATGTAGTCCGAGTCTGTATAGAGCGTGTCCAGATCGGCCAGCTTGATGTCCAGCGCCTCGGCTTGCTCGGGCTTCAGGTACGGGTCGTACCCGATCACGCGCATACCGAACGATTGCAGCCGCTTGGCGACCTCGCGGCCGATCTTGCCCAGCCCGATCACGCCCAGGGTCTTGCCGTAGACCTCGGACCCCATGTACTTTTTGCGGTCCCAGCGCCCCGCCCGCAGCGACTGGTCCGCCTGCGGGATGTTCCGGGCCAGAGCGAGCAGCATGGCGACCGTCAGCTCGGCGGCGGCCAGCGTGTTGCCCTCGGGGCTGTTGACGACGAGAATCCCCCGGCTGGTGGCCGCCTCGACGTCGATGTTGTCCACGCCGACGCCCGCCCGCCCGATGATCTTAAGCTTGCTCGCCTTGGCGATGATCTCGCCGGTGACTTTGGTTTCCGACCGCACGGCCAGGGCGTCATAGTCCCCGATGATCGCCGCCAGCTCGTCCTTCGACAGCCCCGTCTTGACGTCCACCTCGGCGACGCGCTTCAAAATCTCGATGCCCTCGGGGGCGATGGGGTCGGCGACCAGTACCTTCGGCATACATAAACTCCCTCGTTTATTCGACTGCGTTCACTCTGACGCCTGAGCGGCGAGCACCGTTTGAATCAATGCTTCGGAGACATGAAAACCCATCCGTTGCAACCTTGCCAGTACATCGGTGAGGTTAAGTAGGTCGGACCGAGCGGCGTCGACTAAGATTCCCAGGGTTCCGATGGTCTTCAAGCTCTGTGCTTGTGCCTCCTGGCGGCCACAACGCTCATCAATCAGAACAAGATCGGCGCAGACCTCGACGGCTAAAGAGATCGCTGCGCGTTCGCCCGCGTCAAGCGCAAGTGGCAGAAGCGACTGTGGCTGGCGGAGAACGGCCCACGTCGGCAGACGTGCCGCCCACGCCTGAATGGCTTCCGGGGCGTGAGGGTACAGCATTTCCTGCCTGACAGCATCCGGTACGGTGACTGTCTCGTACAGGGCCGGAAGAACCTCCGCAGCCTCCAAAAGGATCAGGTAATTCAGCGGCCCGGTATCGGAAATGACGATCATGTCTGCTTCTGCCGGAGACGCTCCAGAGTCGCCATGTCCTGCTTGAAGTCTTGCACATCATACTGCGGATAGGCCCCGTGTGCCATCAAGAACTCTTGCGTCTGCCAGTAGTCCAGCCCCAGCATCTCACCGACCTGACCGCTTGAGAGCGTCGCACGCCGGTAGCCTTCCACGGCCAGCAGTTCGAGCGTCAGCCGCGATAGTTCCTGACCCCGCTCTTGCAGACTCTCCCATATGGCCTCCGGCAGCTCAATGGTAACACTGGACATGGCGTTACCCCTTGCGGTTCGCGAAGTCGCGCAGCAGGTCGGCCAGGGCGCGGACGCCGGCCTCGGGGAAGGCATTGTAGATAGAGGCGCGGAAGCCGCCGACGCTGCGGTGGCCTTTCAGCCCGTCCATGCCGGCCTTTTTGGACGCGGCCAGAAGCTCGGGTTCCAGCGACTCGTCGGCCAAGCGCCACGTCACGTTCATCAGCGAGCGGTCGGATTTGTCGGTCACGGTGGGCTGGTAGAACGGCGTCAGCAGGTCCAGCGTGTTGTACAGCAGGGCGGATTTATGCCGGTTGGCGGCCTCGACCGCGCCCAGGCCGCCCTGCGCCTCGACCCACTTCAAGGTCAGGCCGACGACGTACACGGCGAAGGTCGGCGGCGTGTTGAAGAGCGAGCGGTTCTCCAAAAACGTGTTGTAGGAGTAGATCTTGGGGATGTCGGCATTGGCCGTTGCCAGGAACGACTTGCGGGCGACCACGAGCGTCACGCCGGCGGGGCCGACGTTCTTCTGCGCGCCGCCGTAAGCCAGGGCGAACTTGCCGTAGTCACGCTTCAGGGCGAGATAGTCCGACGACATATCGGCCACCAGCGGCGTTTCGCCGACATCGGGCAGGGCGAAATACTCCGTGCCCTCGATGGTGTTGTTGGTCGTGATATGGACGTAGCGCGAACCAGCCGAGACCGCGAAGTCTTTGGGGATGTGCGTGTATTTGTCGGCCTTGGACGAGGCGGCTTCGCGCGGGGCACCGTAGAACTTGGCCTCGCCCAAGGCCTTCGCGCCCCAATCGCCGCTGACGACGTAATCGGCGACCTGTCCGGGCTTCAGGAAGTTCTGCGGCACCTGGGCGAACTGCTGGCTGGCCCCGCCCTGCATGAACAGCGCGGCGTACTCGGTCGGGTCCAGGCCCAGGACGCGCAGCAAGCGCGTTTCCGCGTCGGCGTGGATCGCCTCGTAGTCCTTGCCCCGGTGGCTGACCTCCAAGATAGACATCCCCGACCCGTTGATCTCGCGGACGCCCTGCGCGGCCTCTTCCAGGACGGATTCGGGCAGGACGGCCGGCCCGGCGCTGAAGTTGTAAATGCGGTGGCTCATGGTCTCTGGTATGGTCTCGTTTCCGGGGGCGATTCGTCGTTGAACGGCCCCAGTGTACCCGAACGGCGGGGCGGGAGGCAAGGGGGCGTGGGAAGCAGGCGGGGAGTCATGCCGTCCGGTGCCTCTCCCGGATGCGGGCGAACGCGGACGGGGCGGGCGGCGCGGCCAGCGCTTCTTTGATTAGCTCGGCAATAGCCTCCGGGCCGAGGACGGACGTGTCCACCTCGACGTCGTAGGGGCCGTGCTGGTAAACCCGGTCATACTGCGCGCGGGCGTAGCCGGGCTTGCGGTCGCCCCGCGCGATCTCGCGCCGCTCCACCTCGTCAAGCGGGCAGCGGACGCCGACATACAGCGCCTCGATCCCGTCCAGCGCCTCGACCTGCGCGAGCAGCCAGTCTATTTGGAGAAAGCCCGCGTCGGCGATGACGCGGTTGCCCGCGAGGGCGAGGGCGCGGATGCACCCGTACCAGCCCGCTAAAAATTTGCCGACATCAACCGGGTCGGTCGTCGGCCCATCCGCGCCGGGGCGCACGGGCAGCATGGCCGTGAGATTGTCCATCTGGGCGTGCCACCAGTGCTCGCCCTGCGTTTCGAGGAGCAGCGCCTGAAGCGCCCTGCTGAGTGTGCTCTTGCCCGAACTCGACGGCCCGTTCAGCACGACCACACGGCCTGGGGTGACGGCTTGGCTCACGTTGGTACCGCTCAAAGGATCGTCGCCACGTACCGCCGCGAGGTCTCGTCCAGGGCCGCGACGTCGGTGATCTCGAAGCGGTTGCCGTCCACGTCCAGCAGCAGGAGGTGCGTGGGCGAGAGCCAGACGGCGTTTTCCTGCAAGTTCTGGGTCACGAAGTCCCGGTCGCCCCGGTCGGTCTGGACGCTCCAATAGGTCGCCCCGAACTCCTGCTTGGCGTGGGCGACGGCCCGCACGGTCGCCGTCAGGTAGCGGCGGCTCAGTTCCTCCTGCGCCGCCCGGAGCGAGTCGGGCGGCAGGACGCTGGGATCGGGCAGGGTGACGATCTCCCTCCCCTTGCCGTCGAGCAGGGCGAGATACTGGCCGGGCCGGGACAGCGGCGCGGCCCAGGCGGGCTTGACCGTGTGGTAGGACCGATCACCCTCGATGGTCAGCCGCAGCCGATCCTTGGGTTCATAGAACAGGTTCAAGTCAGCAGGATCGGGCGCATTGGACGCAAATGTTTCTCTGCTCATAGCTTCAGAACCGTCCTGAGTTTCGTGTCTACTTCTTGCTGCACAGCAGGGCTTATGAAACCGATATAGCGCTGTAAAGTGCTGGCATGGATCGTTCCGATCTTATGCAGACGCAGAACGGAAACGACTTTGAGCCGCGTAGACTGGTGCTGAGGCTGCGCTGCGTCCAAGAGCACGTCGCTTGCCAGCAACGACGGCGGGATGGTGGAAGAAATGGCAGTTATACGGCAGTCTCACCTGAGACGTTCTGTTATACGAGTTTATAGCAGACGTTGATATTTCCTGTCAATTCTGGTATGCTGTTGGTATCTCATTATACCAGAGTAAAGCGCGAATGTCTACTCCGTCTGTTCGGCCCGTGTCCCCCGATTGCCTCCCGCAAACCCTCCTCGGTGCAGTCCGCCACTTTGCCGACGCCGACGCCTGTTTCCAATTCCTTGTCTCGGTTCGCTGGCCCGATGGCGTCACCTGCCCGCGCTGTCAGGGCAAAGAACATTCCTTCCTCGCCACGCGCAAACTCTGGAAATGCAAGAACAAGGCTTGCAGGTATCAGTTCTCTATCAAAGTCGGAACCATCTTTGAGAACAGCCCCCTCGGTTTTGACAAGTGGCTTCCCTGCATCTGGCTTATCGCGAATGCCAAGAACGGCATATCCTCTTGCGAAGTGGCGCGGGCTATCGGCGTGGCGCGGGCTATCGGCGTGACGCAGGCGACGGCATGGTATATGCTTCACCGTATCAGGTACGCTATGCAGAAAGAGAGTTTCAAGTAGTTTGTCGGCAGGCTAGAGGTTCCTAAGTTCGCGGGAACAGTAGAAGCCGATGAAACCTACGTCGGCGGGAAAGAGAAGAACAAGCATTACAACAAAAAACTGAGGAAGGGGCGTGGGGCGGTCGGAAAGACAATCGTTTTCGGCCTGCTGGAAAGGGCGACGGAAGAAGGCGAAGTCAGTCAGGCGCGGTCGTTCGTGATTGCGAACACAAGCAAGAAAACGCTTCACTCACAGATAGCCGAAAACGTTACGCCGGGTTCCGAAGTCTTTACGGACTCCCTGCCCGCCTATACCGGCCTTGCGTCCGATTTCCAGCATCAGATCGTTGACCATACAATCGGGCAGTATGTCAACGGGAAGGCCCACACGAACGGCATAGAGAACGTGTGGAGTGTGGCTAAACGGGGGCTAAAGGGAACCTACATCTCGGTAGAACCCTTTCACCTATTCCGCTACTTAGACGAGGCCGACTTCCGGTTCAACAGCAGACAAGATACGGACGCAGAACGGTTCCTAAAGGCCATGACGGGCACAAAGGGCAGGCGTCTCTCCTATGCTGAACTGACGGAAACCTACGAGGCTTACTTTGACACCCTGACATGGTAAGCCGATACTACTTCCTTCCGGTCGCCCTCTCAAAGCGGTAGACAAACTCATTCAGGGGTATCCCGATTGCGTCCACGACCTGACACAGTTCAACAAAGTCAAGCCGCTTCTCGCCGCGTTCGTAGTTACTGATTTCGCATTGCAGAACGTCCAGCCGTTCCGCGAGTTGCACCTGCGTCAAACCCGCCTCCCTTCTCGCCTCCCGTAAAACCTGGATAAAGGCTTGTTGCATCGGGGTATGGATACTCTTTTGCACAAAAAGAGTATGATATTAGGTTCTTTATTATTAGGAATTTTCATATTATGTGTTATAATACTCTAGTTCATAATGCCGAAGGAGGAGACATGATGCAAGGTTTTGTGATGAAGAAGCGCATGAATGGCAAAGGATTGGCGACCGCAATAGCGGCGGCTTCGCTGGCCTCGTTAGCCCTCGCAGGCTGCGGGGGAGGCGGCGGGGGCAGCAGTTCGCCCGCGCAGACGACCTCGCCATTCGCGGGAAACTACGTCAGCACGTTCACCGATACCGGGAACAGTCAGTCGGGGAGAATCACGGCAACGGTCTCCACGAACGGGCAGGTGACAGGCAGTTCGCACAATACGGCGTTGAACAGCGACGGCCCCTTCACCGGTTCCGTTGACAACAGCGGGAACGCCAGTTTCAACATCGTCAACTCAAAGGGTACGTTCACGGACAAGGGGACCGTCGCGTTCGCCAGCAACGGCCACTTAGACGGAACCCTGACCGAATACAACGGCAGCACGTAGGTCGGCACGGCCATTGTTGACCTTGTAAAGCAGTAAGCAAGCCCCAAAGCAAACGAGTCACAAACGAGAACGGCCCGCCTAACACTAGGCGGGCCGTTCTTATTCCTGCTTCTCTTTTCTTGCTTGTCGCTTGCGCTCCCGTTCGGCTTGACGCTCCGACTTTTCCTCAGAGAGTTTAGCGTTAAGTTCCTTCTTGGAAACGCTGAACAAGCCTTCCGACAAGTCTCTGAACTGGTCATAGGGCTTCGTGACCGTCTGTGAAGTTGTTGCGTTGTTACTCATTCTCTTGCCGAAGCCACCTGAGTTGTTACGGGTGAGGGGTGATAGCAATCACGGTAATAATCGCTTGTCCAGGGCCGTAATGCCAGAAGACACGGTAGGCACTAGGCGTATTATTCTCAACGTATGCCTCCCAGACTTCTTCCGCATTTTCTCCCGTCAATCCGTGATACTTGTGCGTCTTCAACCCTGGGTGTCGGATATTCGCTTCCATAAGCCCCAGAGTCTTTCGCACCTTCAGCAACTTCTTTTCGTCTTCCGCTTCAAGACGCGCTAATGTTTCGAGAGCGGGTGGTTGTAGAATCAGTTCGCGTTGCATTATTCGTCAAGGTCAACGTCTGCAAACTCGATAAAACTCATTTTCACCCCGCGCCCTGCCGCAGAATCGGCCAAGCCGCGTTTGACTTCTGCAAAAGCCATCGGATTGTTATAGAGCCACTTCTCATATTCTGCCGGAACTGATTTTGCCGCCTGCGGAACCTTTACGGAAACCTCCGCCGTTGTCATGCTCCCGGTGACAGGAGACGCTTTCCCGGCCTTGCTTGGAACCGTTTGCGTTGTTTTCTGTGCCATTATCTTCTTGCCTCACCCGTATAGCCGTGGTACACGAATTGTGATTATCGGCAGAAATCTGTCCCTGTTATACAACTCTATAACAGAGTATAATATATATGTACGTATATGTCAAGTCAGTTACCGCTGGCGGTAAAACCGTCGTTTCGTAAAACTAGGTGAGACTGCCGTATAACTGCCGAAGAAATGTATGCCGCGACTACCTCTGTGCCGGTTCCGACGGGGCCAGCCAGTAGAAGGAGTGGACGCAGCTTCGTACCCGCCACGTCGCCGAAGGGGAAAGAGCCGAGGACGATCTCACCGCGCTGCATTTATGGGTTCTCCGTCTTCCAGCGTATAAACGTCCTCGCGCGGGTCGGCGAGTTCTTCGCGCCACTCGCGGGCAAGAGCTTGCATCCAAACGGCATCGGCTTCACCCTCGGATTCAGGCGATTCCTCCTGCGGCTCAGGCAGCAGGACGAGGACGCGCACCGAGCCTGTTGCCGCGTCCGGCAGTTCCAAGTGCAGGCGGTGCTGCGGGTCCACTTCAGCGATAAACTCCAAGACTTTCATGGCTGCTCCTTCATTCGCTATCTCCGCTGCGCGCCGCGCGGCCCGAAGGCTTTCTGGAAGCGGCGGATGTACTCCTCGCTGGCGCGGGCGTGGTCCACCATCGGCTTAGGGTACGCTGATGTGTCCAATTCGGGAATCCAGCGGCGGCAGTAGGTCAAGTCCGGGTCGTAGCGGCGCTGCTGGGCCAGGGGGCTGAAGACGCGGAAGTTGCCGTTCGGGTCCGGCGCGGTCCCGGCCACCCACTGCCAGCCGCCGTAGTTCGAGGCCCAGTCGCCGTCCACCAATTCCTGCATGTAATACTCCGCCCCGCGCCGCCAGTCCACCAAGAGGTCTTTGCACAGGAACGACGCCGCGATCTGGCGCGTCCGGTTGTGCATCCAGCCCCGCGCGTGCATCTGGCGGATGCCGGCGTCCACGTAGGGGTAGCCGGTCATGCCTTCTTTCCAGCGCGCGAAGCCCTCGTCGTTCTGGTCGAAGCGCATGGCGGCCAGCGCAGGCTGGATCGCCTTTTGGAGCATGGACGGGTGGTGCCACAGCAGCGTGTTGAAGAAGTCCCGCCAGGCCATCTCGTCCTGCCACTTGGCCGCCCCGCGCCCGCCCAGCTTTTCGGCCTCGCGCCAGCAGTCGCGCACCGACAGCGTCCCGTATTTCAAGTGAACCGACAACACCGACGTGCTTTCCTCGTCCCCTGTGTTGTCCCGGTTGTCGGCGTACCCGTGCAGGCTCCGCGCGGCGAACGCCCGCAGGCCGGCCTGCGCCGCCCGCGCGCCCGCGTCCGGGATCGCCTGCGTCAGCCGCAGCCCGTACTCTTCCAGGGCGGGCAGCGGCGCGGACGCCGGCTCCGCGCCCAGCGTCAGTTTGGGCGGGTGCGGGTCGATGTCCAGCCGCGCCCCGACCCGCACCCGCGTCTCCCAGACCCGCTTGAACGGCGTGAACGTCGTGAACGGCCTGCCGTCGCGCGGGTCCACGATGTTTTGCGGCGGCGCAATCAAGGCATCGTCGTAAGCGTTCACGGCAAGCCCCGCCGCGTCAAAGGCCGCCGTCACCGCCTCATCCCGCGCCGCGCTGTAGGGCGTGTAGTCGGTGTTGAAGTAGAGCGCGGACGCCCCCACTTCCCCGGCCAGGGCGGAAAGCTCCCGCTCCGGCGGCCCGCCCCGCCGCAGAATCAGCCGCCCGCCGTGCTGTCGAAGCTCCGCGTCCAGCGCCACGAGCGACCCGAACAGGAACGCCGTCCGCGCCGCGCCGATGTCCCGCGATCTTAAAATGGCGTCGTCCAGGACGAACACGCCGACAACGCGCTCGCTCTCGCGCAGGGCACGGTGGAGGGCGGTGTTATCCCCCAGGCGCAGGTCGCGCCGGAACCACATCAGGGCCGTCTTCATTGTGTGCGTTGTTTCTAACGGTTGACAATCCTGCCAGCCGAAGGCCATAATTTCGCCAGAGCCGCTCTCGACAGGAGGAACGCGCATGACAGTGTTGCTAGAGCAAGCGTGGGCTGAAGTGTCCACGCTCCCGGAGCGCGAGCAGGAGATGGTCGCACAGATCATCCTGGACACGATCCACGACGAGCAGGAGTGGGACCGGCAGTTCGCCGCGTCTCACGACTTCCTGGACCACCTCGCGGATCAGGCGCTGGCCGACTACGAGGCGGGCCGAACGCGAGAGCTGCTCTAGGATGCGCTCTCTGACCAGTCCTGACTTCCACGCCTGTTACCGCAAGCTGCCCGCCGAGGTGCGCCGCGACGCGAGGGATGCTTATCAACTCTTTCGGTGTGACCCGTTCGCGCGCAGCCTCTACTTCAAGGAAATTTACGCGAAGAAAAGCATCTGGTCAGCCCGAACGGCACTCGGGTATCGCGTTCTCGGCCGGCGTATAGAAGACGACAAGATCATCTGGTTCTGGATAGGCCCTCATGCCGAGTATGACACCTGGTTCCGCCGCTTCAAGCGAATGACTTAGGCCATCTACTTCCCCGCTTTTCCTTCTCACCAACCGAACGTCTCTTGGTATCGTTCCCAGATTTGCGCCTCATAAGTCAGCGCATACGCCTCGGCAAACGACTCGCCCCGGCTGGCGCGGATGCGGGAGCGGGTCGTCATCCGGTCGTGGTGGTGGCCCAGCTCGTGCAGCAATATGTGGAGCAGTTGGTACGCCCGCGCCTGAGCCTCGGTGAACTCACACATCACGCCTTTTTCAATCGCGTGGCTCGACACGCCCAGCCGATCAAAGACGGCTTGATGGTCCGCGTAGTGGCCGGCGCTGTACTCTACCCACAAGCCTTCCTCCCAGGCACAGACATGGACCACGCCGCGCCCATAATAGCCGTCGTAACGGCCTCCGCCCGGTGCCAGCACGATGGCGTTCAGTCCGCGCGACAGCTCGGCCCAGTCCGGCAGCAGGGCGAGGAACGCCTCGATGTCGCGCTGTTTTAGGGCGTGCCGGTAGCCCGCGCCGGGCCGCTGGCGGTCGATGGTCAGACTGGGCGGGGGCGTGTCGTAGTAGCTCGCCGTCCACTCGATATTGTTCTTCTTCTGCACCCGGCCTTGCGAGACGCGGGGCGCGGACTTGCGGTTCATCTGGTTCATGGGTGCTCCGGCGCATCCAGCACCTTGTTGTAGCTGACGATGGCCGGCTCGGACTGGAAGCCGAACTTGCGGTTGATGGCGAGCATCGGCCCGTTATCCTCGTGGTTCTCGGTCGTCACCACTTGAATGCCCGCCGCGCGGGCGGCCTGGTAGGCGCGCACTTTCAGGGCGGTGGCGAGGCTGTGCCCCCGGTGGCCGCCTAACACGCCCGTGAGCCACTGCATCCCGACCGTGGGGGACTCCAGCTTGGGGACGATGTGGCACTCGCCGATCCACTGGCCGTCTTTGGCGGCCAGCAGGACGAGGTCGGGCCGCCACTCGGGGCGCTCGATGACGAAGCGGAGCCAGTCGTCATACGGCTCGAACGTGAACGGCTGCTCGTCGCGGCGCGGGATGTCATAAATCAGCGGCTTCTCTAAGTCGTAGTACAGATGGCGGTTCGCGTCGGTGTCGCCGATGGCTTCCAGCGTGAAGATTTCCGCGCCGTAGGCTGCGGCCCGGTCCAGGACGTTTTGATAGGGCGCAGCATCCCAGGTCGTCAAATCTAGGAAAGAGGGCGTCTCACGCTCCTGCTCGGCAAAGCCGCGCTTGGTGAGGAAAGAGATGCCCGGTGCATCCGGCGTGGCCTCGCGGAAGAACGTCACCATCCGCTTCGCGCCTCGCTCACGGGCGAACCTGGCGGCCCGCGCGTACAGCATCCCGCCGATGCCCCGGCCCCGATGGGCGGAGTCCACGACGATGTCGAACTCGCAGACGTCTTCCATCTTGAAGCCGGTCGTGTTCAGGTCCGAGGCGTTCAGGGCGGCAACGGCCCGGTCCGTCGCGGGGTCGGGGACGACCAGCCGCAGGAACACCTCATCGGGCTTGCGGCGGGCGTCCATCCGCTCCCACGACGCCGCAGTGTCGTGCCGGTGTTGGGGCCGGTCGGCGTTGTGGATGGCGACGAGGGCCGCGCGGTCGTCGTCGCGGAACGGGCGTATCGCATACCGAGTCTGTGCGGCGGTCATAGGGTTGTGCTCCTCTGCGGCGGCTTCCAGCGTCTTATTCCAGCGTTCTACTCCAGCGTCTTCTCGTAGCTGACGCCCGGCGCGTCGGGGACAAAGCCAAGCTTGCGGTTGATGGCGCGCATGGCGGCGTTGTCCTCGTGGTTCTCGGTCAGGATCAGGCGGCAGCCGCGCGCCTGAGCGGCCCCGAGGGCGCGCAGCTTCAAGGCCAGCGCGACGCCCCGGCCTCTATAGGCCGGGAGGACGCCGGTGATAAACGTCCAGCCGATGTTGGTGTCTTCCTGGAAGCCTAGTGCGCTGACGCCGACCCACTCCCCCGCCCCATCCTCGGCCAGGATGACCGCGCGCGGGTCCCATTCCGGCCCCTCCATCCCCGTGCGCCACTGCTGGAACGGGGGGACCTCGTGCCGCCGTGTGTCGCGCGTCGGGATGTCCGCGTCCAGGGCGCGGTCGAGTTCGTAAAGCCGCCGCCAGTTCTCGTCTGTGTCCGGCACGTCCGCGAACGCCCGCAGGCGCAGGCCGCCGGGCAGCGGGCGCGTCGGGGCGGGCGGGGCAAACGCCGTCAGGTCCAGCATGGCCGGCACGTCCCGGTCCAGGGCGATGAATCCCAGCGCCCGCGCGAACACCACGCCCGGCGGGTCGGCCTCGTAAAGCCGGAAGTAGGTCTTCATCCGCGCCAGGCCGCGCTCGCGCGCGAACGCCTCAGCCCTGTCGTACAGCGCGCGGCCCAGGCCCTGACGCCGCCGGCTGGGGGCAACCCAGAGCGAAAGCCCGCAGACACCCTCCCGGCGGTAGGCGCTCGTGCCCCGGTCGGCCGCGCTCAGGAAGGCGACGGCCTGGTCTGTCTCGGGGTCGCCGATGCACAGGCGCATCTGGACCTCTTGGGCAGGTCGGCGGGCGTCCGTCCGCTCCCACTCGGCCACGGTCTCGTGCAGGTGCGGCGGCTTCTCCGCGTTTTTGCCGGCGACGATAGCCGCGCGGTCGGCATCACGGAACGGGCGGATTTGGTGCTCGGTCACGGTGCGGTCTCCTCTGGGTTAGGCTGCTTCGCGCAATGCCCGGTGGAACGTCGCGGCCAGGCACAGGGCCGCCTGCGGGGCGAACGTGATCCAGACCGTCGGGACCGGGCCGAGCTTTTGCAGCAGCAGGCCGGTCACGGCCAGCCCGACCGGCCCGCTGCCGAAGGCGACCAGCCGGAATACGCTGTTGACCCGCCCCTGCAAGCGGTCGGGGATCTGCGCCAGGCGGTAGGCGTACTGCGTCCCCAGGTAGATCGGCACGACGACGGAGCTCAGGGCGTTCGCCACGCCCAAAACGATCAGGTTCGGCGCGAGGGCGTAGAACACCCAGGTCAGCGCCCACACCCAGCCCGCCCCGATCATCAGCGGCCCGAAGCCAAGCCGTTTTTGCAGAGGCACGGCCAGCAGCGAGCCGACCAATTCCCCGGCCCCCCCGGTCGCCAGCAACAGCCCGATGGCGGCGGGCCCGGCCCCGAACCGCTGCGCCAGCACGATCAGGATCAAGGCCCGCCCCGCGCACGAGACCATCAGCACACCCGTGAAGACGGCGACGAATCGAATGACCGGGTGCGCCAGAAGCCAGCGCAGCCCCTCGCCGATCTCCGCCCCGAGGTTGAGTGGTGCGCTGTCCAGAGGCGGCGCGGGCCGGACATCGGTCTTCAGTGTCAGCAGCGCGACCAGAGAGAAGCCGTAGGAGATGGCGTCGGCCAAAAACGGCACACCCCGGCCCAGCCCGTACAGCACACCGCCCAGGGCCGGCCCGATCAGGCCCGAGACGCCGTAAACGGCCTCGTTCTGCGCGACCGCGGCGGAGAGCTGCGCGGGCGAGACGACCCGCACCAGGCAGTTCGACTCGGCCTGGTTGAAGAACACGAACAGCGTCCCCTCGACGACCGTGACGGCGTAGAGCTGCGCCAGCGGCAGGTGCCCCAGGGCTAAAGCGATTGGGACCGTCGCCAAAGCCAGGGCGCGGCCCGTGTCGCAGACCAGCATGACCCGGCGCGGGTCCCAGCGGTCCACCAGCGCCCCCGCAGGCAGGACCAAGAGGAGATACGGCAGCCCGCGCAAAGCCGCCAGCAGCCCGGCCTTTGCGGGCGAGTGCGTCAGCGCCAGAATCAGAAGCGGCAGGGCCAGCCCCGACACCTGCGACCCGACCGCCGAGGCTACCTGGCCGCCCCACAGCCTCCAGTAGTCGCCGTTGCGCCACAGCGACGCGGGCTTGGCCGTCGCCACGTCGGGCACGACTTCGTTTATTTCATCGGGCACGACTTTGTTTGTTTCACTGGACGCGCCTCTTTGCACGTCGGCTTCGACAACAGACATAAACGCTCCTTTGCGTCCGAATGGGACTTGTCCCCCCTCTACCGCGCTCTGCTGTTTAGAATCAACACGCTCACAATAACCAGCCATGCTCATCCAGCAACTTGTGAGTTTCCTCCTGAAGGCGCTGAAAAGCCATCAGATCCAAGAGGGGAGAAAAATCCTGGACGAGATCTGCCACACGCGCCCGGCGCGTGGCCTCATCCCTCTTAAACTGCTCCAGCCGCCTTCCGCTCAGATCACAAGCAACTCGTAGAACTTCGTTCATCTTCTCCTTCGGGTCGGGCAGGTTTTCCAAATCTCTCACTGCGGGTAGCTTCAAACCGACTTTGCCATTTGGGTTGTCTGCGGCACGCCGGATAGCAACTTCATCTATGAGAAGCCAAGCCTCCATCATACGCACCGGCACAATGCCGATCGTGGGCGGCGGATCGTTCAGATGAGCAAGTGCCTCGGCTATCTCGCCATGACGCACCTCTGCCGGCCCTTTCTCTGCGTCGCGGTGAACGAACAGCAGGTCGCAAGGGTAGAGGGCGAGAGCACGCGGCAGACGATCCGCGAGCTTACCCGTCTTGGCTTGGAGCCGCCGGGGGTCGGCCCAACTTGCCGACAAGGGCAACGGGGTTTTGCATTGCAGCAACAGCCAGCGTAAAATCGGCATGAGCGCACGGTCGGAGGTCCCATCCCCTACCAAAGTGTAACGCAGAGACGTCGTCATCTATCGCCCCCAAAAAGCAACAGTTGTACATCCGGCCGATCCACGACGCGCCGGGAGCCTCCCCGAACGGGGCGGGGCTGTTTTGTCGGCGCGACACCGGCCGTGGCATTACTTTCAACGTCCCCGACTCCATCGCCTCCATCGACCTCGTCCAGCCCTCTCTCAAACGGGTTCAGGTACGCCAGCAGTCGGCTTCGAGGCATCAGGTCACGCTCCGGGACTCCTGCGTCCCTCCATGTGCCAGGCAGGGTCTGGAACACGACCCCCTTGAACCTATGGTTGCCCCTGATCTGCTCTAGCAGTTCGGCCGCCACTAAATCATCGTCGTTCACCTGACCGACGACCGCTGGTGAGTGCGTGTTAATAATGACCTGCCGCAATGGGTTGTCCCGATCGACAGGAAGGCTCGGATCGACGGCTATGTCTTTGAGCAAACGAATCATGGCAGGGATGCGCTCAGGATGAATTCCGTTCTCCGGCTCTTCCAGGCACATCACCCCCTGGGCGTCCGGGTCCTGCTCCAGAACCGTCAGTGCCAGGAACCGCAGGGTGCCTTCGGACAGGGAGCGGGCGGCGTGGGGCGTCCCATCGTCCGCTTTCACCCAAAGCGTTAGCTGCTCCCGCTTCTCGTCGCGATCAATTCCCACTGCGCGCACATCGGTGATCAACTCACTGAGCCGGTTGGCGACAGCCGCGTAGGTGCGCGCCTCATCGTTTTGTGCGAGGCGGAACAGCATGGCGGGCAGGTGGGACCCATGTTCGCTCAAACGGCTGGGCGCATTGAAATCGTCCGGCTCGCGCAGCGCCGACGGCTCCAGCTGGAGCAGCCGCCACGACTGCATCTCCTGCCGCGCGACCACCGCAGTGCGGTTCTCAGCCGCGTTGGCAGCCTGGAGGACGGTTCGCGGGAGCGAGCGGGCGAGGCGAGGCGCAGGCTTGCCCGACCCTTCTTTGCCCCGATCTTGGTGCAGGTAGATGACCTCGCTCCCCGGTGCGCTCCCACGTGTCGAGATGAAGGGGGAGGTGCGACGTCCCTGGACGGCGCTGTTACGCCATTCAAGGCTGTGCGGGAACGAGATATTCTGCTTGGCCGCTCCCTTGTTGATGTACACCAGTTCCTCGTGCTGTATCTCCAGCCCCCCATCGGCAGACCGATAGCCGAGCTTTAAGTTGTAGCGCAGGAACGTCATGCTGGCTTCGGCCTCTTGGCCTAAGTCATCCTCGCCCAGCTTCGGCACGATCATCTCCGCCTCGAAAGACATAACATCGTCGTAGACATCACCGACCCGGTGGAACAAGCCCCTCACGTCTGCCGTTCTCCCGCCTCGCACCTCCTTGGCCGCTTCGAGCAGGGGAACCCGTGAAAGGGCGCTCAGGAAGCGGATCGCGTCAAACAGGTTTGACTTGCCCACTCCATTCGAGCCGGCGATACAGGTGAACGGGCCGAAGCGCAGATCTACATCAACCAGGTTCTTAAAGCCGTTCACCTTGAAGCGTGTTAACATGGCATTTCCCTTGTACGACTTCTTACGCCGCACCGATGATCTGGGTGACCTGGCTCTGGGTCTCGACCAACTTGAAGAAGTCGCCCTTCTTCGCCATCAGCTCAACGTGGGTGCCCATCTCGGAAATCTTGCCGCCGTCCAGGACGATCAGGCGGTCGGCGTTTCTGAGTGTGGACAGGCGGTGGGCGATGGCGAACGTCGTCCGGCCCTTGATCAGCCGCCCGATGGCTTCTTGAATCTGCTTCTCGGTCTCGACGTCCACGGCGCTCGTGGCTTCGTCCAGGATCAAGATGCGCGGGTCGTGCAAAATGGCGCGGGCAATCGAGACGCGCTGGCGCTCCCCGCCGGACAGCTTCGCGCCGCGCTCGCCCACCATCGTGTCGTAGCCGTCGGGCTTGCCCAGGATGAACGAGTGGGCGTTGGCGGCCTGGGCCGCCGCCATGATCTCCTCGAACCCCGCGCCGGGCTTGCCGTAGGCGATGTTCTCGGCGACGGTCCCGTTGAACAGGAACGGCTCTTGCAGCACGATGCCGATCTGGTGGCGCATGGCCTGGAGGCTCATCTGGGTGTAGTCCACGCCGTCTATCTTCAATGTCCCGGCGTCGGGTTCATAGAACCGGCACAGCAGGTTGATGGTCGTCGATTTGCCCGCGCCGCTCTTGCCGACCAGGCCGATCATCTCGCCCGCCTGGGCAGTGAATGTCAGACCCTTGAGGACGGGGTTCGACTTGTCGTAGCCGAAGCGGACATTGTCGAACTCGACCAGGCCCTTGATCGCGTGGTGGGCGTCGCCCTCTTTGCCGTAGTTCTCCTGTTCGGTGTCCATGACCTCGAAGATGCGCTCGGCCCCGGCCATCGCCCGCGAGAACCAGTTGTTGACCTGCGCGAACCACTGGAGCGGCCCGTAGATCAGCGCGAGGTAAGCGTTGAACAGCCAGAAGTCGCCCAGGTTCATCTGGCCGCGGTACACCATCCAGCCGCCGACGCCCCAGCAGATCAGGCCGCCCAGGCTGGTGAACAGCGACAGCGCCCCGAAGATCGTGTACCAGCGCGTGTCCGCCTGGACGCCGGCGTCGCGCAGCTCGTTGTTGCGGGCCGCGAACTTGGCGTTCTCGTAGTCCTCCTGGGCGAAGGCCTTGACGACCCGGATACCCGTCAGCGACTCGTTGAGGTGGATGTGGAACCGCGCCCACTTCTGGCCGACCCGGACGAAGAGCTGCGAGAGGGACTTCCAGAAGAAGACGCTGATACCGACTACGATTGGGAAAGGCGACAGAATGCACAGTGTCAGCCGCCAGTTGACCGACAGCAGGAACCCGGCGATGCCCAGCAGCAGCAGACCGTTGATCAAAAAGAACGGCATGCCGTCCACCAAGAATTCCCAAACCCGGTCCGTGTCCTGGGTGACGCGGCTGGTGATCGCGCCCACCTGCTTCTTGTCGAAGTACGAGAGCTGCAAGAACTCGATGGCCCGGTACAGGCGCGAGCGCAGGTCGGCGGCGATGTTGCCGCCCAGGAACGCGATGGTGCGGCCGGTGACGATCTGTACGCCGGCCCCGACAACCAGTATCGCCAGCCACGCGCCGACCAGCGGCAGCAGCAGGTGGGGCTGGGCGGCGTGTCCGGGCGGGGGCGCGAGCACGCCGTTGATCAGCCTGCGCTGGATCAACGGCGGGGCCAGGCTGAGCACGGTCGTCAGCAGTGACAGCGCGGCTAGGCCCGCCGCCTGCTTCCGGTAGGGCGTCAGAAACCCGGCGATGCGCCACATGGTCCTGGAGCGGTTGACGCAGGCGGGGCAGATGCCGTCCTTCTCGGGCAGCAGGCGGTGGCAGTTCGCGCAGCGCGTCCGCTCTTCTTTCAGAGTGATCGAGAACGGCTCGCCCTTGGCGAGCTGCTCGATGCCCCGCGCCGCCTCGCTGAACCGCGCGGCCACGGTCTGCGAGTAGGTGATGACCGGGAGGACGTCACCGCTCTTAGCCGTAATCTCCAGACGCCCACCCCCGACCAGCGGCTCGTTGCGGGCCGTCCGTATCTCGGCGATGGGCATCTGGAAGGCCAGCGCGCCGCCCGCCTCCAGGACGCGAACGGCGTCCTGCGTGACCACCAGCTCGCGCCGCCCGAAGCCGCCGTCCGGCCCGAAGTCGGCTTGGAGCCGGATCAGCGCGTCGTCTTCGGCCTGTCCCTGCCGCACGTCCTGCGGTGTTCCCACTGTCGCCATGTGTTCTCCTGGGGCGTAAAAATCGTGGCACAAAAAATAGGGCGCTCCCGGTCTCCATGAGGGAGAGCGCGGGACGCCCGATGCCTGTCGGTGTTTGCTAGAGGGGTGCGGCTGAACCTCAGCGGCAGCGGCTCCTCCAGGAAGGCAGCGGGCGGGTCCGGCGCGGGGCGGGACGGGGAGCGGGCGTCGAGACGAGGTTATCGAACCAAAGGGCACCGGAGCCGGTCCGTGCCACCGCGTCCGAAACGCCGTTCGTGAGTCCGCCAAACGTCATGGTGTGTCGCAGTGTCAGCATCGGAACCGTACTCCTTTCAAGGGGGATCAGCGAAACGCGGGACCCACAGCAGCGGGAACGGCAAGAGTATAGCCGCCGCCCCAGCCCTTTGTCAACCCTGCGGGCGATTTTAGTACCCCAGCGCCAGGGCGTTTAGTATCCCAGCGCCAGGCCGTCGGCGCGCGGGTCGGAGCCGCCCAGGATGGCACTCGTGTCGGGGTCCAGGACCAGAATCTGGCTCGCGCACGACCCGGCCCAGGGGCCGCCGACGGTGAGGGCGTGGCCGCGGCGGCGCAGCTCATAGCAGGTGTCGAGCGGCAGGCGGTCCTCGACCGCAAGCTCCGCCCCGTCCGGCGGGACCTGCCACTTGGGGCTTTCGATGGCCTCCTGCGGGCTGCGCGCGCGGTCCACCATCTGCGTCACCGTCTGCAAATTGGTCTGCACCTGGACGTCGCCGCCCGGTGTGCCGCCGACGGCCCAAAGCTCGTCGCCCCGGAAGAGCATCCACGTGTTGAGCGTGTGCATCGTCTTCTTGCCCGGCGCGAGCACGTTGGGACTCTTCGGGTCCAGGCTGAAGCCGGTCATGCGGTTGTTGAGCAAGACGCCCGTGCCCGGCACGACCACGCCGCTGCCGTAGCCGTGGAAGACGCTCTGTATCCAGGACACGGCGTTGCCGCGCGCGTCGATGACGCACAGCGAGGTCGTCTCCGAGCCGCCGGACACGGCGGGCAGACGGCCCGGCGAGTAGCGCGCGGCGGCCTGGGCCGGGTTGATGCGCTTGCGCTGCTGGGCGGCGTACTCTTTGGACAGCAGCGCGGCAAGCGGCGTGGCCGGGACGTCGCCGAGATAAGCCAGTCTGTCGGCGAAGGCCAGCTTCTTGGCCTCGGCCATCAGATGTACGGCGTCGGCCCCCTCCGGGTCCAGGACGGCCATGTCGAAGCCTTCCAAGATGTTCAGCATCTGGAGCAGCAGGCAGCCCTGCGAGACCGGCGGCTGCTCAAAGACGGTCACGCCGCGGTAGTCCGTGCGGATCGGGTCTGTCAGCAGCGTTTGGTGCGCGGCCAGGTCCTCGCGGGTGAAGAAGCCGCCGCTGTCGCCCGAGTGGGCCAGGAGTTTTTCGGCGAACTCACCCTCGTAGAAGGCCGCCCGCCCGCCTTCGGCGACCGCACGCAGGGTCCGGGCCAGGACGGGCTGGTAGACGGTCGCGCCGGGCCGCAGATCGTCGGGCACCAGGGCGGCCCCGGACTCAGGGTATTCTTCCCAGAGCGCCTCGTGACTCTGCAAGAGGGCCACCTGCCAGGCGGGCAGGGCGTAGCCGTCTTCGGCCAGGGCGATGGCCGGGGCCAGGACTTCCGACGCGGTCATCGTCCCCCATTTATCTAAAGCCGTCAGCCAGGCATCAACAGCGCCCGGCACGGATGCGGCCCGGACGCCGCGCAGGGGGATGGCCCCGCCCATGGCCTCCAGAGTCGCGTTGGCCGGGGCCGCCCCGCTGCCGTTCAGCGCGGTCAGCCGGCGGGCCGGCGCGTCCCAGACCTGGGCGAAAGCGTCCCCGCCCAGGTGCGAGTTGTGCGGCTCCATCACGGCCAGGGCCGCACCCATCGCCACGGCGGCGTCCACGGCGTGCCCGCCCGCGCGCAGGATCTCGACCCCGATCAGCGAGGCCGTCGGGTTGGCCGAAGCCGCCATGCCGGTGCGCGCCACCCGCAGCGGCGTCCGCGTGATGCTGCTCATGCTGTGTTGTCTCCTGTTTCCGACTCGTCTTCCTACCCAAAATATCGTCAAAAACGATACTCCGTGGTATAATAAAAGCAGCAGACGGGAGGGCGTTGTTACAGCAACGCCCCCCCGCCATCAGCTTACTTCTTGAAGAGCTGATGGATCGCGACAAGAGCCGATGCAATCGCCGCGACGATCTGCGCGACCACTCTCAGCTTGAGAGCAGTGCGCCAGCTGCCTTGCTTCAAAGGAATCGCCTCCTTTCAGCAAGATTGAGAAGACAGCCTTAGTCCGGCTGTCTTCTCGTTTTTATTGTAGCAGACGCGCGGCGGCTTCTTCGCCGTGGCGGGTTTACTTTTCCTGCGCTGTACGCCATAACGAAAACGAACAAGAGGGCACTGCGTGAACAGCACCCCCTTGCCCTCCGGCTACCTTTCGAGCAGCCGGTAAATCGCGGCGATTGCGGATACAATCGCAGCGATGGTTTGCGCGATGACCCTGAGTTTCAGGACCTTGCGCCAATCACCTTGCGTAAGAGAATCACCTCCTTTCAGCAAGTTTAGAAGGCCGCCTGACAGGGCGGCCTTCTTTCTATTGCAGCAGATACGCGGCGGCTTCCTTGCCGTCGGCCTCAGAGCAACAGCCCCCGCCGGATGGCGGGGGCTGTTGTCGTTCATGCCGGGCGCTTGGAGGCTGGCTAGAACGCATCTTCCTCGCCTATGACGGGGTTGGAGAGCGTTCCGATCTCGGGGATGCTGACTTCCACCACGTCGCCCGCGCGCAGGGGGCCGACGCCGGGCGGGGTGCCCGTGGCGATGACGTCGCCGGGGAACAGGGCGAGGTGACGCGAGAGATATGAGATTAGGTAAGCGACCGAGAACAGCATCTCCGACGTGCCGGCCTGCTGGCGCACCTCGCCGCCGACGGTCAGAGTCAGCGTCAGGTTCTGCGGATCGGGTACTTCGTCGGGCGTGACCAGGCACGGACCCAAAGGCCCGAACGTGTCGTAGCTCTTGGAGAGGAACCAGGGCAGGCTCTTGGCGATGGCCCGCTTCTGCTCGTCGCGCGCGGTGACATCGTTGAACAGCGTGTAGCCCGCCACCAGCGACAGAGCCTGGGCCTCGGACACGTTCCGCCCGTGCGTCCCGATGACGACGGCCAGCTCGCCCTCGTAGTCCACGCGGCCCACGTCCGGCGGCAGCACGATAGGCCGGCCCGGCCCGATCACGCTGGTTGAGGCCTTCAAGAACACGATGGGGGCGTCGGGGACGTCGCTGCCTAACTCTTTCGCGTGCTCGCTGTAGTTGCGCCCGATGGCAAGGATGCGGTGGGGCGCGGGCAAAGGGGCTAGGATCGTGACGCCCGCCTCCTGCCAGAGCCTGTCCAAGACGCGCGCTTTCTCTAGGTCGCGCAGCGCCCCGGCGTAGGCGGGCAGGCGGGCGACGACGGCGTTGATGTCTCCCGGCACGACCAGGCCTTTGGGGGTCAGTGCCTCGGCGACGGCGACGATGCGGGCCAGGGGCAGGGTCTTGCCCTTGTAAAGTACGCCGGGCAGCTCCGGCTCCTGCGGGTCGTCGAACTCTTTGAAACAGACGAATTTCATGGCGCTCTCTTTTTTGCGGCGTTTCTTCTCAGAAACCGGGGTCCCAGACTAGGCGTAAATCTAAGACGAAGCCGGGCAGGGCGGGGTCGCCCGCCACGGATTCGGGCGCATCCAGGATTTCGATCTCCCGGCCCGGACGGTAGACGTGTACCCGCCGCTCCGCCGCGTCAAGCAGCCAGCCCAGCCGCGCGCCGCCGTCTCGGTACTCGGCCATCTTGTCTTGGATATCGGCCAGGTTGTCCGAGGGGGAGCGCAGCTCCACCACGAAGTCGGGGCAGAGCGGCAGGAAGCGGCGCTTCTGCTCAGGCGTCAGGGCGACCAGCCGGGACTTCAGCACCCACGCGGCGTCCGGCGACCGCTTCGCGCCACTCGGGAGAACGAAACCCGTGGACGAATCGAACGAGACGCCCCTCCCGTCCTGCCGCGCCCAGTTGCCGAGCTGGCGGCTGACCTCGCTGTTGCGGCTTCCCGTTTCCCCTCCTGTTGGAGCCATGATGACCCAGTCTCCTCTCCCGGTCTGCTCGATCCGCAGGTCCGGGTTCTGCCGGCAGAACTCGAAGAACTCGTCGTCGCTCGGGTGGAGCGCGGGCCGGGCGCGCAGGACGAGCGGCAGCAGATCACTGGAAAGCAGATCGTCCGGCGGGGCGAGGGTCGTCATGGCACTTCCTCTTTCGCTTCCTCGGCAGTAAGTTCTTTCTGAGTACCGGCGCGGAAGCCCATGCGCCGCTCGGGAGCGGATGGGGCTTCGATCAGCAAACGGATCGCCTCGAAAACAACCGCGAACTGCTCGTCATCGGTCGCTAGCAGCCCGCGCAGGGAGACGAAGGCGCGCATGACAGCGATATTGACCTGCACCGCCCGCTGGCTCCGCAGAACGCTGGAAAGCATGGCGACGCCCTGCTCGGTGAAGGCGTAGGTGGTTTTCCGTCTGCCCCCACGCCGCGCGTTTGATATCACAGTCTGTGATATCAAACGCTGCGCTTCGTCCGCCGTGAGCGCAAACATGAAGTCTTCGGGAACCGCTCCTCGTTGCGCTTCACCGCCTGGTTCAGCGCCCCCGTGGTGACGCCATAAAGCTCCGCAGGGTCGCTGTCCACCATCACGTTCTGGCCGTGCACCGAGTAAATGCGACCCTGCGCTTGCGCGGGCGTCAGTGCCGTTTCTGCCGCGCTCTGTTCTTCTGCCGCCATCGTCATCCCTGCGTGGTCATCGTCACGACGTTTGAGTTCGCAGATCGGAACCTCAAACGCTACGGCTTGTCGTACCAGATGAGATACCGCGCGGCGAGTTCGCTGACCGTGCTGTACGGGGCCTCGGCGCAGCGCTCGCCCCGGAACTGGAACGTCGGGACGTGCGTGACGTCGGCGGCGTAGGCGTCGTCGTCGAAGCGGACGATCTCGTGGTAGTAGGCCTTGGCGGTGACCGCTCGTAGAAATTCCTCGCGGTCCAGGCCCGCGTCCTGCGCGAGGCGGCCCAGCACGTCCAAGTCGCTGATGTCAAGGGAGTGCTCCCAGAAGGCGCGGTACACGGCTTCGTTGTAGGCGTCGAAGCGATCCGGCTCTTTGTCCTGGGCGTAGGCCGCCCCTTCCAGGGCGGCGTGGGTGCGGACGATCCCGACCGTGCGCCCTGGAGGGACGGGGGCACCCTCGGCCTCGGAAAACAGCTCGAAGCGCGACGGCGGCGCGGCGGGGTCCTTCGGGTGCGGGTCGTGCTCGGGCAGCGGTCCCAGTTCTTCGGGCAGCAGCTCGTAGCCGCGCCAGACCTGCTTGATGCGGGGGAACTCGTGGCGCAGTTTCTCGGCCTGGAAGAAGCCGACCCAGCACCACGGGCAAAGGTAATCGTGACAGATAGTAACTTTCATACTTTTATTATAGTGTGGTTCTCGCATTTTAGCACAGCCGCGCCAAAACCTTCTGTCACGCTTCTCGCGGTCATCCCTCGACGACGCTCACGAGCAGGCACACATCGTCGCGCATCACGCCGCCCGCCGCCGCCGCGTCCACGCCTTGGATCAGGCGCAGCAGTAGGTGCTCGGCCATTCCTGGCGCGCCTTGGGCCTGTCCCGCCACAGCGGGCTCCGCAAGCAGAGCCGTCACGCCCTCGATGCCAAGCATGTCGGTGCGGCTGGGGCCGACCTCGGTCAGGCCGTCGCTGAATATCGCCAGCGCGTCGCCGGGCGCGAGCACCACGGTCTCCTCGGTGTACTGCGCGTTCTCGATGGAACCCAGGATTGGGCCTGTCGGCGGAAGCTGCTCCACCGCGCCCGTCGCTGACCGCTTGAGCAGTGCGGGTTCCTGGCCGCAGTTCGCGTACTTGAGTCGCCTGGTGCCCCTGTCGTATGCACCGACGAACAGTGTCGTGAACCCCGAAAGCAGGTTGTTCTCGGCCAGCACGCGGTTCAACTCGATCACGGCCTCGGCCACCGTGGGCTGGGTGTACAGGAAGGCGCGCAGCATATTGCGGACGATGCTCACGCTGGCGGCGGCCTGGAGGCCCTTCCCCGAGAGGTCCCCAACCACCAAAGCCGTACAGCCCTCCTCGATGGAGAACACGTCGTAGAAGTCACCACCCACGCCTTCGCTGGTTGCGAGCGCGACCTCGTAGTATTTGGTCACCGCCAGCCCTGGTACCACCCCAGGCAGTTCGGGCTGGAGCGCGGACTGAAGCTGCTCGGCGATCCTGTGTTCGCGCTCGGCGAGGCGCTCCCGCTCCAACTCCAACGCCTTGCGCTCGCTCACATCCTGGAAGAAAACAGACAGGCTCTCGGGCGACGGATACGCCCGCACTTCCAGCCAGATGCCCAGTGGCGGGTAGAACTCCTCGACCGAGATGGGGACGCCCTCGGACATGGCGCGACGGTACTGCTGGCCGAACAGGAAGTCGGACGCGTCAGGGAACTCGGCCCACAGGTTTTTGCCGAGCACCTCCTCGCGCTTTCGAGAGATGATGCGCTCGGCTTGCGGGTTCACATAGGTGAAGTTCCAGTCACGGTCCACCGCGTAGAAGCCGTCCGTGATGCTTTCCAGGATGTTGGCAGTCCGCTCGTGTGCTGCCCGCAGCTCCTCATCCGCGCGCCCGCGCTCCTGCTCGGCCTGCTCCTGGGCAGTGGCGTCGCGCATGATCTTGGCGAAGCCGCGCGGGTTGCCCACCGCGTCACTCAGGCGCTCCGTGAGGCCGTCACCGAAGAAGCGCGAGCCGTCCTTCCTCAGATGCCAGCGCAGGTCCGGCGACCTGCCCTCCGCCCCCACCCGCGCGATCTCCCGCGTGGGCACGCCCGCCTCCCTGTCCTCGGGTGTGAAGATCAGGTCGACGGGCCGGCCCAGCATCTCGGCCTCGGCCCAGCCCGTGATCCGCTCCGCCCCCGCGTTCCAACTGGTGATCCGCCCCTCGGGGTCCATCAGGATCATCGCGTAGTCCTTCGCCCCGTCCACCAAGAGCCGCAGCTTCTCCTCGCTCTCGCGAATCGCCTGGTCCGCCCGCGCGCGCTCCGCCGCCACCGCTGCCTGGGTGACGCGCCCCGCCTGGATGACCGCGACCCGCTCCTGGTAGTGGCGGAAGAACTCGACCAGGGCGGGCTCCTCGGCCAGCAGCGGCCCCAGGTGCTCCATGGCCCGCTGGTCCGCCTCACACGCGATCTCGGGGTGTGCCTCGACCCAAGTGTGGCACGTCTTGATGTAGGCGAGATAAGCGATGATGTTGGGATAAAGATCCGAACCCAGCAGGCGGCGCAACTCGGCCTGACATTCGGGCGCGTCGGCCCGCTCCAGGAAAACACCCATCGCGCAGGCCAGCAGCGTCCTCTCCAGGGGCGAGTCGGGCGCAGGCGCGGCGGCCTCCTCGGGCGCAGGCGCGGGCAGGACGCCGAGTGCTGGGTTGTCCTGGGGGCCGTCCACCCCACCCGTCGACGGCGGCGGGTCCAGCAGCATCAGGACCTGGCCTGCCGTCATCCCGAGCGGGCGCAGGGCGGCGCTGTGGACGATCATGCAGTACGGCGCGGCGGAGAAGCGCGACAGGAGGGCGTTAAGCCGCTCCTTGAAGAGCGCCGAAAGTGGGTTGTCCATGTAGGCGGAGAGGGTCTGCCGCCAGAGGTTCTCCAGCACTTGCGGCGAGCCGAGGGCGGGCGCAAAGAAGGGCGGGAAGAAGCCGAAGTCTCCTTCGATCTCGGCCTTGATCTGTTCACTCGTTCTCGGATTATTCGTGCGTGTCAAACTCTGCCTCTGCGTCACGTTCCGTGCTCTGCCTTGCGGGACGATTCCGAATGCCCACCGACTCCCAAATACTTCTGGGCGCGGGCAGTGATCCCACACTGCTAGTGTACCTGGTCGGACGTGAGACCCAGCCTGAGCGGGCTGAGGCAATCACCCGCTTACCAAGAGGGCGGTCGGGCAACCCGCTCCTGCTCAATGACGACCGTCGTGCCGTTCGGTCCCGTCCGCAGGTAAATGCGGTCGGAGGTCTGGATCATCATCTTCATTCCGTGGCCCAGTGTCCGTGCCGTCGTGAAGCCCTTCCGCAGCGTCGCGTGGGGCAAATGCTCCAGCGAGATGCCAGGCCCACGATCCGCGACACGCACCTGGACCACGCCGTTCTGCGCACCCACGAACACCTGTCCCTCGCCCTCGCCCGCGTGCACGGCGGCGTTCATCCCCGCTTCGCTGACCGCTGTGATCAGGTCATGGCACCGCTCCTCAGACAGGCCCTGCGACTGGCACACCTCCGCCGTGGCCCGCCGCAGGTCCTGCACGGCAGCGGGGTTCAGGGCAAGGACCCGAAACTCGCGGTCCAGGCAGACGAAGAAGTCGGTGATGCTGGCGAGGATTTCCCCGGCGTAGTCGTCCTCCCGATCCGACGGGACGTTCCGTGGCGGCGCGGGCTGGGCGGGCTGGTCAGACCCCGTGGGTGTTGGGTCGGGTATAGGTTCCATAAGGTGTGGTGGAGGTGTGCCCCAAACGGAGGAGGCTCAAGATGACACACGGCGCGTGCACCACTCTCCAAGTTCTCAAAATACCACCAGTGGCGAACACCAGACCCAAAGGTAATCGTGCGCGACGGTGACTTGAAGTTCTTGGTACTCTTGGTGTTCGCTCATCGTTGGTTGTTCTCCGTTTCCCTTGTTATACCCCGCGCGCCCGCGTTGACCGAGGCGGGTTGACGGGCGAAAGTGCGGCGCGGTGTATACTGAAGTCGGGGTGAAGACCATGCACTCAGACCTGGAAGTCGGGCTGCCCGCCGGCAGCGGGGTAGCGACCTATCCGCCGGGCGCGTCTTTCGGGCTGCGGCTGCTGCGCGACTACGAGTTCGTCTGGATGATCGAGGGCGACGCCGAGTACCGCCGGGGCGGGGACGCCGTGGCCGCCCCGGCGGGTTCCCTGGTGCTGTGCCGGCCCGGCGAGGCAGAGTCGATCACCGACTTCTTTCAGTGGGACCGGCACCGGCGGACCCGGCACGGCTATTTTCATTTCCAGATCCACGCCTTCCCCGGCGATTGGCCGCCGACCGATCGGTGGCCCGTCGTCCGCCCGCTGCCGCCCGATGACGTCGCGCGCCCCCTGTTCCGCCACCTGCTGACCTGGCAGGATAAGGAAGATGCGCGGCAGTGCCGCCTGACCATCGCCGCCCTCCTGAGCGTGTTCCTCTCCGGCGACCTCGCGGCGGGCGGCGTCGAGCGTGAGACCTGGCCGGAACCTGTGGAGCGGGCGTGTGACTTCCTGTACCGCTCCCTGGAGGCGGAGCCAGCCCGGCGGCTCAGCCTCTCGCAGCTCGCCCAAGCCGCCTGCGTCACCCCGGAGCACCTGTGCCGCCTTTTCCGGGTCTCGGTCGGCCACTCCCCCGCCGAGACCGTCCGCCTGGCCCGTCTGGACCGGGCCGCCACGCTGCTCGCGCGCTCCAACTACTCCGTGGGCGAGATCAGCGACCTCTGCGGCTTCGCCAGCGCGTTCCACTTCTCCCGCCTCTTCCGGTCCGCGTTCGGCCTGCCGCCCACGGCCATGCGCCGGGCCGTCCAGGGCGGCTCCCCTCCCCCCCTGCCGCGCCTGCTGCGGCGCGCACCCCTTTAGCCCCACATCAATTTCAGATATGTTTCGGCCAAACCCCGACATTGGCATCGTCGGCCTCAGCGTCTATAATGGACTCAGAAGTCAGAAAAGAGGTTGTACAATGACCATCACCCTTGACCGGCCCGAGGCCTGCGTCGAAACAGGCCCGCCGCCGGAGCGGGCGGACCGATACCGCGTCTCCGTCGAAGAATACATCAAATTCAAGCGCGACGGCTTTCTCGTCGTCCGAAATCTCGTGTCCCCAACCGAGGTCGCCGAGCTGCGCCGACACACCGAGGACCTGATGCAGGGCCGGCTGCCCGAGCAGACGCACACGATGGCCGAGGGCGCGACGCCCGGCAGTGGGACGGCCGTTCAGGGGCTGGAAGCGCCGCCCGCGCACCTCTCGCCCGACGACAAAGTACAGTATTTTTTGCGGATTCACATGCTGCACCGTCGGCTGGAACTCCACGAGCGGTATCTGCTCCACCCGCACGTCCTGGACGTGCTGGAGGCCCTGACCGGCCCCGACATCCTGGCCCTCCAGTCCATGCTGTTCCTCAAGCCCGCCGGCAAGCCCGGCCAGGGCTGGCACCAGGACAGCTTTTACATCCCCACCCAGCCGGACACGCTCTGCGGCGCGTGGATCGCCATCGACGACGCGGACGAGCGGAACGGCGCGATGTGGATGGCGAAGGGCAGCGGGTCGGAGCCGGTGTACCCGCCCGGCGACGGCTACGGCTTCGGCCAGGGCGACCTGGGCGGCATCGCCCGCGTCGGCGGCGTCTCGGACCCCGACGACGACAAGAACGACCTGAGCCGCATCGCTGACCGCTACGACCAGGTCCTGGTCTCGGCCCGCGCCGGCGACGTGGTCTTCTTCGGCGGCCACATCCTGCACCGGTCCAAGCAGAACTGGACCGTCGACCGCGTGCGCCGGTCGTTCGTCGGCCACTACTGCAACGCCCGCTCCTTTACGCGGTGGGGGGCGGACCCGGACGCCGCCGAGCCGGTGGATCCGGTCTCGGGCATGACCAACGGCTCGCACGTCCTCGCCCGCGGCGACACACACCTGCCCTTTGCCCGGCCCCGCTTTGGTACGCCCTGCGCCGCCCTGCTGTCCGCCGCCCAGCGCCGCAGGCAGGGCGAAGGCGCGGCGGCGATGATGGGCGACATGGACAGCGGCCTGATGGGGGCGCTGCCCTCCGGCCCCGACGCGCCACACGACCACGAGGATAGGGAAGACTAGCGCATACTGGCCGTGCCTGTGTCGGGCAAGCCTCGGTAGTGCGCGGCGGCCAGAAACCCGGCCACCCCGAGGGCGATCAGGTCCAGCCAAGTGGTGTAATTCCAGGCGAAGTGTGCCTGCGAGATCGCACTGGCAGGGCGAGGCCCGGTCGGAACCAGATGCAGCGCGCTGAACAGCCCGTCCACGGTCAGGCCCGCAGCGACCATCGAGACGAACAGAACGAGCGTGATGTAGGTCGCTGCCCGGCGTCCGTAGTATTTGCCGTAGATGATGATGAGCGGGACTACTATCAGATCGGCGTAGATGAAGGAGACCACGCCGCCGAAGCTGATGCCGCCTGACCACAGGATGCTCGCCAGCGGGATGTTGCCGATGGAGCACACGAAGGAGGCGACGGCGATCAACGGCCCGACGATGACGTTTTCTGCCAGGCGCAACGGGGCCGAGCCGGTGTGCGTCAGGAACACGGCCCGCCAGACGTGGTTCGGAACCAGCACGGCCAGGAAGCCGGCGATTAGAAAGCCGATCAGCATCTCCTTCCAGAGCATTGACCAGTCCATTGCAAAGGCGTTTGCCACGCGGGTTAGCCGGCTGCCAGCGTCGCTCTCATGGTGATGGTGCCCTTCCTCGGCCTCCTCGTGCGCCCGCGCCTCGTCTTCCAGGCCCTTCGGCAAGGTGAGCCTGACCAGCAGCCACATGACGCCGATCAGCACAAAAGCGCCCACGAACTCGGCTAGGACGAACCGCCAGCCCATGAGCAGCCACAGCACGATCCCCAGTTCCAAGACCAGGTTAGTGGACGCGAACATGAAAGCCAGCGTCGGCACCAGCGCCGCGCCCTTCTGGAAGGCGGAGCGGGCTGCGGCAACGGCGGCGTAGGAGCACGACGAGGAGGCCCCGCCAAAGGCGGTCGCCAGCGCGACAGAGCGGAAATTGGTCGTGCCGAACTCGCGCGTCATGCGGTCTTTGCTCACGAACGCTTGCAACGCGGCGGAGAGGGCGAAGCCGAGCACCAGCGCCCACAACACCTCCCAGAACATCGCTGCCGCCTCATATAAACTTTGACTTAGCCAGAACATTCCAGACCTCTCCTCTGTCACAGCCGCGCCGTCTTGAGCCGCAGCGAGTTGGTCACGACCGTCACGCTGGAAAAGGCCATCGCCAGGGCCGCCAGCATCGGATTCAGCAGACCCGTGGCGGCAAGCGGGATGCCGATGACGTTGAAGATGAACGCCCAGAACAGGTTTTGGCGGATGATCTTCATCGTCCGGCGGGACAGCAAAATTGCGTCAGCTACGCCGTTCAGGTCGGCCCGCAGCAGGGTGATGTCGGCGGCCTCCATCGCCACATCCGTCGCCTTGCCCATTGCCACCCCTAGATCGGCCTGCGCCAGCGCGGGGGCGTCGTTCACGCCGTCGCCCACCATCGCCACCCGCGCCTTGCCTTCTTCCTGCCAGGCTTTGACGGCAGCCGCCTTGCCGTCGGGCCTCACCCCCGCCCGCACTTCATCAACGCCGACCTGCTGCGCGACGGCCTGGGCCACGCGCTCGCTGTCGCCGGTCAGCAGGGCGACGCTCAGTCCCATGCCGTGAAGCCGCGCAATGGCGTCTTTGGCCCCAGGCCGCACGGTGTCTGCGACGGCCAAGACACCGGCCTGCTCGCGCCCCACGGCGACCAGCACCGAGGTTTTGCCTTCCGCTTCCAGCCGCGCCATGTCCGCCGTGGCCGCTTCAGGGATGACCACCCCCGACTCTCGCAGCAGCGTGGCAGTCCCTACAAGTACGTCGCGGCTATCTACCATAGCCCGGACTCCCAGCCCCGTGACGCTCGTAAACGTCTCCGCGCTGCCCGCCAGCCCTTCGGCGTCCGCGCCCTCGACGATGGCCGACGCCAGGGGGTGTTCAGAGCCGCGTTCCACCGCCGCCGCCAGCCGCAGTAGTCCCCGGCGGTCGAGGCCGTTGTGCAGCACCACGTCCGTCAGCACGGGCCGGCCCTCGGTAATCGTGCCCGTCTTGTCGAAGACGATGCGGCTGATCCGGTGCGCCCGTTCCAGCGCTTCACCGTTCTTGATGAGGATGCCCAGCGCCGCCCCGCGCCCGGTGCCGACCATGATGGCGGTCGGTGTGGCAAGGCCCAGAGCGCAAGGGCAGGCGATCACCAGGACAGCCACGGCAGGCGTCAGCGCGCCCGCGATCCCGGCGTGGAGGCCGAAGAACCAGACCAGGAACGTGACGAGCGCGACGCCCAGCACGGCGGGGACGAACACGGAGGAAACCCGATCCGCCAGTCGCTGCACGGGGGCTTTACTCCCCTGGGCCTCCTCGACCAGCCGCACCATGTGCGCCAGAACCGTGCCCCCCCCGGTCGCGGTCGCCCGGTACAGCAGCGTCCCGTTTTTGTTGACCGTCCCCCCGATCACTTTGTCACCGCCCGCCTTCTCGACGGGCAGGCTCTCGCCGGTCAGCATGGACTCGTCCACCGCCGAACTTCCTTCGGTGACGACCCCATCCACCGCCAGCTTCTCGCCGGGGCGGACACGCAGCATATCGCCCGGCCTTACGCTGTCCAGGGGCACATCTCGCTCACCGTTGGAGGTGACGAGCCGCGCCGTCTTCGGGGTCAGCGCAATCAGCGACTGGATGGTATCCGTCGCCCGCCGCTTGGCCCGTGCTTCGAGCCGGCGGCCCATCAGGATCAGCGTGACTATGGTGGCTGCCGTCTCGAAGTAGACTTGCGGATGGGGTGCCCAGACCAGTTCGGCCAAGCTGTAGAAATAGGCGGCGGATGCACCCAGCGCCACCAGAGTGTCCATCGTGGCCGCGCCGCCGTGCCGCAGCGCGTTCCAGGCCCCGATAAAAAACTGTCTGCCGAAGCCGAAGACGACGCCCGTGGTCAATGCGGCGAACAGCCATTCCACCCAGGCAGAGCGTCCCTGTCTGCTCATTTCCATGCCTGGCATCTGCGGGCCGGTTGTGTGCGGGGCCGCCATGCTGGTCATGGACAGAATCAGCACGGGAAGCGTCAGGAGAGCCGCTCCGACCAGGTTGAGCAAAGCCTTGTCCCGCCCCGGAGCCTGCGTCTCCTTTGGTTTGGTGTCGGCCACCACCGCCGCGCCGTAGCCGGTCTTCTCGACGGCAGCGACCATCGCCGCCGGCGACGCCTGGGCCGGATCATAGGTAATGCTGGCGCGGTTCGTCGCCAGGTTCACGTCTGCTTTCTCAACGCCTACGACTTTTTTTAGCGAGCGCTCGATACGCCCGACGCAGGAGGCGCAGTGCATTCCTTGCAGGTCAAGGGTGCAGGTCTCCACTTGTTCCGGGCTTGCAATCTGAGCCATTCTGTTCTTTCCTTCCAATCGCATCTCGCCGGTGTGAGGGAGCAGAGACCCACTCCCCCGGCGTCTGCCGCCTTATGCGCGAGGTGATGCTTCGTAGCCCTCATCGGCGACCGCCTCCGCCATCCGCGCCACCTGCACTTTGGCGGGGTCATAGGTGACGACGGCCTGCTTGTCTTGCAGGCTGACCTGCGCGGACTGAACACCGTCCAGTCCTTGCAAAGCCCGCGTGACGTGCCCGACACACGCACCGCACGACATGCCCTGAACATCCAGAGTCTCGGTTTGCATTGTTCTTGTCTCCTTTTTCTCGCCTCGTCATTTCAGAAAGTTCGACAGCACCGCCCGCATCTCGTCCAGTAACTGCTCCCGGCTCATCGGCTCGGTATTCGCGTGGGCGGTATCCGTGCCATGGCCCAGAATGCACGACTCTAAGTGTTCGCTCAAAAGCTTGATGCCCAGCGCGTCGAGAGCGGAACGCACGGCAGCGATCTGGTTAAGGATGTCCACGCAGTAGCGGTCTTCCTCGATCATGCGCTGGATGCCGGCGAACTGACCCGCGATGCGGTTGCCGCGGGTCTTGATGTCTTTGCGAACCTGCGCTTCCATGTTCTTTATACTCCCTGGGGGTATGCCTTACAGTGACATTATATACCCTAGGCGGGTATATTGTCAAGCCCTGAAGGGTGTTGCTCAACACTTCGGATCGCCACCGCAGCGTTTCTGTCAGCACTCGTTCCGATTAGAGCGAGTGCTGAAAGCCTAATGTCAGGCGGGGTAGTGGCTTAATGCCGACAGTTTTTACCACCCCAATTTTGGAACAGTGGATTGGACGGCAACGAAAACACTTTGTTTTAACAACCTATAAGGGCATTCCTTGTACACTCCAAAACTCTACAACTGTCGGCACTGAGCCACTACCCTATTTTGATAGTTAAACCGAGCGGGCACGGTTATTTTACTGACAATAGAAGATATGGAAGAACAGGGAGTAGGTAAGCAAGCAGCCCTGGTTCGTGACCGGGGCTGCTGTGCAGTTTTACATCTTCATCCCGCCCATCGGCTTGCCGGCAGGGGCTGTTTTGGCTGGGGTTGTCGCAACCGGCACGAGTTTCCCGCCGTCCATTGGGTCTTTGTAGCCGTCCTTCTTGGCCGTGGCCGCCGAGACCTTCATGTGGCACTTCAGGCACTGGTACATGGTCGCAGCCATTCTGGCGTGTGCCTTCGTGGCGTGGTGGGCGGGCGCGGCGCTCGCGCCCAAAGGGAGCAGGGACAGGGCGAGGCCCGTGGCGAGGATCATCTTCATCGGGGTGGGTTCCTTTCAGGGTCGAGAGCGGGATGACAGTCGAGGGCGAAGCTACACCGGTCGGTACTTGCCTTTGGCGGCATCGGAGATCACCTTACCGGGGTTCTTGTCGAACACAGGCTTGCACTCGGGGCAGCAGAAGTAGTAGGTCTTGCCCTTGTAGACCTCGTGGTTGTAGGCCTTCGCGGCGGAGGCGATCTCGGTGCCCGAAACCGGGCAGACAAGGGCGGCCTTCTTGGTGGGAGCCGGGTGGCCGGGGGCGGCGAGTGCCGCGCCGGGGAGCAGTGCGAGGGCAGCGACCGTCAGTAAGAGCGGCTTCATGCGGGTGTTCCTTTTGGGCAGTGCCTGCGTGAGCGCAGGCGTCGTGAGCGACGGCCCACTTTTTGAACGGATCGCCGAAGAGAATCGTTCCAGCGGCGGCCTTTCATCGGGCGGCGAAGTCGAAGGCCTGGGTCTGGGGCTTCTGGCCGGGCGCGATGACTTCCACCGTGACCCGCCACGGGCCGGCCATGCCGAAGCTGACGACGGCGGCGTAGCGCCCGCCGCCCTTCTCGGTCACAGCAGGATGAGACGTACCCATGTCCATGCTCGTCATCGCCACGCTGGTCGTAATCCTGGCCCCGGTGACTGGCTTGCCCTGCGCGTCGGCGAGGCTGATGGTCAGCGGGTTGTCGCCCGCTTTGGGCGCGGTGGTCGTGGTCGCCGTGATTTTCACGGGCGCTGACGGCGCGGACGTACCGCCGCCCGCTTTGGGCGCGGTCATGTCCATAGCATGCATATTCGTGCTTTTCATGCGCGAGGGCCGGAACCGGAGATAGACCTGGAACGAGACCGGCGTACCCACCCCGTAGTCGGCATTCAAGGCGGCGGGGTGGGTGTCGGCGGTGACGGCAAAGCCCAGGCCTGTGTCGATCCTCGTCCCGTGCGTCAGGTCGCGGACGTACCCCGCCGTATACGCGCCCAGGCTGAACTTACGGCCCCGCAGAGCTTCCTCGGACAGTTGCAGCTCGTTCCCCGACTTCTGGATGTTCTCGGCGCGCGTGAAGAACGTATCCCGCCCCCGCTGGTAGTCGGCTTCGGCTAGGTACGAATTCGTTTTCCCCTCCGTGCTCAGGTTGTTCTGGCCCCACACCAGCGCCGTGGTGAAGTTGCTGTCCTCTCCGAGCGGCCGGTTGTAGAGCCATGAAGCCGTGAGGCGGTGCTGGTTGGCCCCGTCGCCCTCGGCGTTCTTGATGAAGCCGTAGGAGACTTGCAGGGCGTCGTCGGCGTCGGGGTTGAGCGAAAGCCGCGCGCTGTGGCTGTCGAAACGGGCCTTCTGGAACGACCAGCGGTTTTCATCGGGTTCGCGCCCGGTGAAGTCACTCGCCTCGACCTTGAGCCGGCTGCCGAAGTTGAGGCCCAGGGTGGCGACGCCGAACTGGATGTGGGTGGCATCCTGCCAGTGATGGCCGATGGGCGCGTCAGCCAGGTCGTAGGCCAGCAGGCGGTGCATATAGGTCGGCGGCCCAAGCGCGGGTTCACCGGGGTCGGCCACATACAGGTAAGCCGACCTGCCGCCGCCCAGCAGGCGCGAGTAGGTCGCCGCCAGCTCGCTCTGGAAGTTGTGCGGGTGCTGGCGGTCGTGCAGCGGCCGGTGGTGCCAGGTCTCGCCGGTCTGGAACAGCAGCGGGTAGCCGTAGCCGCCTTCGGTGATCGGGTCCAGACTCAGCATCGCCCGCAGCCCGAGCTGCGAGTCCGTGGTCAGCGGGTGGCTGAACATCGCCATGCCCCAATTCGGAGCATCAAAGCGGCGGTCGCCGCGCCTGGAGCCGATATCTGTATACCGGGGCATGGCCGCGCCGTGGAGCATCAGCATGTTGCCTTTGAGCATGATCATCTTGCCGTACATCGGGGAGGAGGCCGGGAGCCAGGCGGTCCCGCTCGCCTCCTGGCTCATGGGATCGTTCAGGTCCACGGACGACGACATGCCCATGCCGCTCATGCTCATGCCGGGCATGGCCGCGTCCGCGCCCCGCCCGTGCTCCGGCTTGCCGGCCATCGGCTCCGCCGGCTTCTGACCCGGCATACTCATTCCGGGCATGTTCTGCATTGTCGGGTGTCGGCTTTGGGCCGGGGCGGGTGCGGCGGCGAAGAAACCCAGGGCGAGCAGGGCCGCCGATCTCTGTGTTGATTTCTTTTTCATTTCTTCTCTATTTTCACTTTTTCTTTATAGGGCAGCGGCAACACAGCGCAGGGCACATGGCCGTGACGGAGTCAGGTTGCCTGCTGGGATGAGTCGCGAAGCTGCTAAAGCAGGAGGATGGAGGCGGGAAGCGGTGCGGTCAGCAGAGGGCGACCGGACAAGGGGGCGTCAGGCGACGGGGGTGCGCGGAGGCCGGGGACGTGTTCGGGGGCGGACAGCGACAGGCCGACCGTGGGCGGCGGGCGCCGGCGGAGCGGGAGAGTGATGGGAGCAGACGGCAGGAATGCGGCGGGAGGGAGAAAAGCCGAGGGATCGGACACCAGACTTCGGCGGAGACTCGCGCGGGTTTCGGTGAGGCCAGCTACGGAGACCACCGCCAAGCGGGTCAGCGTAGGACGGCAGGCGGGGCGCGACAAAGACTGCTTGGGGGACGAAGCGGTTTTGACTGCCACCCTCTGAGGCGAGCAGCAGGTCATCGGCGGCATCGGTGTGCCGTCCGTGTGGCACGGCATTGCGGACGGCGGGGCGGTGAGCGCAGCGTTCACGACGCGGACGGCATGGCGGCACTGCCAGACGGCAGGCGACGGCAGGGCGGACCCGCCGACCAGGAGGACGGCGAGGAGGCACGAGAGCACGAGTCGTATCCGCCGCAGGGTCGCCATGCTGCGGTCATTGTACCCGATCAGGCGTCAAGGGCGGCGCAGGATTTTCGCCTCGTTGCGGCGAATGCCCCGGCTGTGAACAGTGACAGCGTGACGGGTTCAAGCGGTGACGGGCGGCGGGACGTTCTCACCTTCGGCGAGACGATGCTGCGCCTGTCGCCGCCGGGGCACCAGCGGCTGATTCAGGCACCGCAGCTCGACGTCTGGGTGGCCGGCAGCGAGTCCAACGTGGCCGCCGCCCTCTGCGCGCTGGGGCTTTCCGCGACGTGGGTGAGCCGGCTGCCGGACACGCCCCTGGGCCGCCGCATCGAGCACACGCTGCGCGCGGCCAATGTCGATGTCTCCCACATCGTCTGGACCCCGCCCGACGAGCGCGTCGGCATCTTTTACGCCGAGCCGGGCGTGGAACCCCGCGCGCCCGTCGTCGTTTATGACCGCGCCCGCTCCGCCGCTTCCTTTCTTTCGGCCGCCGACCTGCCGGATGCGCTTCTGGAAGGACACCGCCACCTGCACGTCAGCGGCATCACGCCCGCCCTGTCCCCCGCCTGTGCCGATGCCGTCTCGGACACGCTCCGCCGGGCCAGGACGCGAAAGCTCACGGTCTCGCTGGACGTCAACTACCGCGCGCGGCTGTGGGCACCGGACGTGGCCGCCGCCGCGCTGGCCCCGCTGCTCGTGTCGGTGGACGTGCTGTTTTGCGGGCGCGAGGACGCCGCGCTGCTGTTCGGCTTGTCGGGCGAGGACGAGGCGCGCGCGGCGGGCCTGAGCGCCCGGTTCGGCGTCCCCACGGTCGTCCTGACGGCGGGCGAGTCGGGGGCGGTCGGGTGCGACGCCGGGGGCTGCCGCGCCGTCCCCTCCGTGCCGCTAGGCGCGACCGTGGAGCGGCTCGGCTCCGGCGACGCCTTCGCGGCGGGGTTCCTGGCGGGGCACTTGGGCGGATCGGGGCTGGAACAATCCCTGCGGCAGGGGGCCGCCGTCGCGGCGTTCAAGCGGACGGTTCCCGGCGACATGCTGCTCGCCACGCGGGCGGAGATCGCGGCGGCCCTGGCCCGCGAGGGCCGCGCCGCCTGGCGCTGACGGGCGGGAAGAGGAGTCAATGACGGACACACTGACAACCGCGGAATTAGAGCAGGGCGGCCTGATCGCCATCGTCCGCACCGATCGCGAAACGGACCTGATGCGCGCCGCCGAGGCGCTGGCCTCGGGAGGCATCCGGGCGATGGAGATCACCCTGAACACGCCGGGCGCGCTCGAAGCCATCGGCCTGATCCGTCGCACCCTATCACCTGCCCTGCGCGTCGGCGCGGGGACGGTGCTTGGCGCGGACGACGCGCGGGCCGCGCGGGAGGCGGGCGCGGAGTTTTTGGTCACGCCCACGCTCCAGCCGGAAACCATCGCCTTCTGCCGCGCGCACGGGCTGCCCCTGGCCTGCGGGTGCATGACGCCGACCGAGGCGCTGGCGGCGCACCGGGCCGGGGCGGACTTCATCAAGCTGTTCCCCGCCGACACGCTGGGGCCGGGGTACGTGCGCGCCCTGCTCGCGCCCCTGCCGTTCCTCAAGGTCGTCCCCACGGGCGGCGTCTCGCTGGAGAACCTGGCGGGTTATGTTGAAGCCGGCAGCGCCGCGCTTGCCCTGGGCAGCAACCTCGTCGGCAAGAAGGCACTCCGAGACCGCGACTGGGCGGGGCTGGCCGACACGGCACAAAGGTACGTCGAAGCACTGGCGGCGGCGCGCGCCGCCCGAGAAGGCCATCCTTCCGGGTGACGCGGTGGCCGCCGGGGCTGTGGAAAGCCCCGGCAAAAAGGCGTCAGGCGGACGGGGATGATTTCTTCACCCGTAAGGGTGACTCCCTGGCGGGGCATCCCACGGCCCCGGCCCATCTCGCGCAGTACGAGGCATCAAACCTATGAACGGAAACCACATCCGCCGCCTGGAAACGTTTCTCGTGCCGCCCCGCTGGCTGTTCCTGAAGGTTACCACCGAGGACGGGCTGGCGGGCTGGGGCGAGCCGATCGTCGAGGGCCGCGCCGCCACCGTCCGCGCCGCCGTCGAGGAGATGAGCGACGCCCTGATCGGGCGCGACGCGGGCCACATCGAGGACCTGTGGCAGACGCTCTACCGGGGCGGCTTTTACCGGGGCGGCCCCGTGCTGACCAGCGCCATCTCGGGGATCGAGCAGGCGCTGTGGGACATCAAGGGCCGGCGGCTGGGCGTGCCCGTCTATGACCTGCTGGGCGGCCCCGTCCGGGACAGGATGCGGGTGTACGCCTGGATCGGGGGTGACGACCCCGCCGACGCCGCGGCGTCGGCGCGGGAAATGGTCGCGTCAGGGTACACGGCCCTGAAGATGAACGCCACAGGCGCTTTGGAATGGATCGACTCGGCGGCGCGGGTGCAGGAGGCCGTGGCGCGGCTGGCCTCGGTGCGCGAGGCGGTCGGGGCGGGCGTCGGCATCGGCATCGACTTCCATGGGCGCGTCCACAAGTCCATGGCGAAGATGCTGGTCAAGGCGCTGGAGCCGTTCGCGCCGCTGTTCTTCGAGGAGCCGGTGCTGCCCGAGAACAACGAGGCTCTGGCGGAGATCGCGCGCCACACGGCCATCCCGCTTGCGACCGGGGAGCGGATGTTCACCCGCTGGGACTTCAAGGCCGTGCTCGCTGGGGGCAGCGTGGACATTCTCCAGCCGGACATCAGCCACGCGGGGGGCATCTGGGAGACCCGAAAAATCGCGGCGATGGCCGAGGCCTACGACGTCGCCGTCGCACCGCACTGCCCGCTCGGGCCGATCTCGCTGGCGGCCTCGCTCCAGCTTGACTTTTGCACCCCGAACGCCTTCATCCAGGAGCAGAGCCTGGGCATCCACTACAACCAGGAGTCGGACCTGCTGGACTACCTCGCCGACCCGTCCGTCTTCCACTACCAGGCCGGCTACGTGCCCCGCCCCACGGCACCGGGCCTGGGCATCGAGATCGACGAGGCCAAAGTACGCGAAATGGCGCAGATCGGCCACCGGTGGCGCAACCCGCTGTGGCGCAGCGCGGACGGCTCGTTGGCGGAATGGTGACAATTTCTTGGTGAACATCCCCGTGAAGCGGCTGGAAAACAAGATCGCGCTGGTCACCGGGGCCGCCCACGGCATCGGCGAGGGCATCGCCCGCATGTTCGCCGCGCAGGGGGCGCGCGTCATCCTGGCCGACATCGACGGGGACGCCGCCGCGCGGGTGGCCGAGGCTCTGCGGGACGCGGGCGGGGAGGCCCTGGCCCTCACCGCCGACGTGTCCGTCACCGACGACGTCCGGCACATGGTCGAAGCCGCCGTGGGCCACGGCGGCGGCCTGGACGTCCTGGTCAACAACGCCGCCCTGACCGGCTTCGGGCGGAGCGTCGGCGAGGAGGGCATGGAGGCGCGTTACGACCGGCTGATGGCGACCAACGTCAAAAGCGTCTGGATGGCCCTGCACTTCGCCCTGCCGCACCTGCGGGCGCGCGGCGGCGGCTCGGTCATCAACATCGCCTCGGTACACGGCCTGGCGAGCGCGAGCGGCAACTCCGCGTATGCCGCTGGCAAGGGCGCGCTGATCGCCGGAACCCGTGCGCTGGCGGTCGAGCTGGCCGGGGAGCGCGTCCGTGTCAACTGCATTTCGCCGGGCATGATCTGGAAGGACGCGCCCGGCGAATGGCTGCGCGGCCAGCTCACGCCTGAATTGTATGACGAGTTCCAGGCGCGGTTCGGCGGCTGGCAGGCGGCGGCGCGGACGCTCCAGCAGCCGCTCCCGGTCGAGGGTCGGCCCGAAGATGTGGCCCATGCCGCCGTCTACCTGGCCTCCGACGAGTCGCGCTTCTGCACGGGCGCGAACCTCGTCCTGGACGGCGGCGCGACGGCCCTACTGGCCGCCCCCCCGCCCCCCGCCGACCACGGGGGGCAGGAACAGGAAGTGCGGGCCTGGATCAGCGATGCCCGCCGCCGATCACAGGAGGCCATCCCGTGAAGATCACGCGCATCCGCTGCTACCAGCCCCGGCAGGCCAACCCGACGTTCAACCAGAGCAACCTGCTCGTCACCGTCGAAACCGATGCCGGGATCACCGGCATCGGCGAGGGCGGCTCGCCGGACACGCTGCGCCAGTGCGGTGCCGTTCTGATCGGGGAAGACCCCGCGCGCATCCAGCACCTCTGGCAGCTTTTGTACCGGGGCTATTTTTATCCCGCCGGGCGGGAAAAGCTGCACGCGCTGGGCGCGCTGGACCTCGCGCTCTGGGACCTCAAGGGCAAGGCGCTGGGCGCACCCGTTTATGACCTCCTGGGCGGCCTGACGCGCGACCACGTCGAGTGCTACTCGACGAACTTCCCCTGGCAGGGCGGCCTGCGCGAGACGGCCCGCGCCTGCCGGGAGGCGGGGTTCCGCGCCTACCGCACCGCCGTCGCCGACCCCGGAAACGGCGTCTTCGACGCCCGGCGCATGGTCGAAAAGACCGCAGAGCAGTGCGCCGAGGTCCGCGAGGGTGTCGGCGACGACGGGGACTGGGCCATCGACTTCCACACCCGGCTGGACCACGCCGATGCGGTCCGCCTGTGCGGCCTCCTCGAAGGCCTGGCCCCGTACTTCGTCGAGGACCCCATCCGCTCCGAAAACCCGGACGCTCTGGCGATGCTGCGGGCGCAGGTCCGCCTGCCCCTCGCCGTGGGTGAGCAGTTCGGCGACCGCTGGGACATCAACACCTTGGTCGAGCGGCATTTGATCGACCACGCGCGCGTGACGCTGCCGAACACGGGCGGCATCACGGAGCTGCTGAAAATCGCGGCCCTGTGCGAGACGCATTCGGTCGGCCTGGTCCCGCACGGCACCGGCCCCGTCTCGACGGCGGCCCTGGTTCACGTCCTCTGCGCCCTGCCCGTCCCCGCACTCATGGAGATCGGCGGCGACGGTACGGGCATCCACGCGCACCTGCCGGGCGGCTTCGGCTTCCGCGAGGGCAAGCTCTGGCCCAACGCCCGCCCCGGCCTGGGCGTCGAGTTCGACCCGGCAGGAGCAGAGCTGATCACCGAGATCACCGACCGCTTCGCCCCCATCCCCCTGTTCCACCGCCCCGACGGTTCGCTGACGAACTGGTGACTTCCCAAACCCCGATCTATAATTCTGTGTTATCGAGGCTATAACAAATATGCCTTAGTATTATATGTCTGTGACTGGTACAGTGGGTGTGCAAGCAAAAGAGGAAAACCGTGCTCACCCAAGCCCAGCCGAGTCATAAACAGCCGTCCGCCCACCAGGCGGCGCGGAGCCGCTTCTCGCCGCTCCCGCTGCCGGCGCGTCAGGCGCTGTTCATCGCCGCCGCCGTCTTCTGCCTGACGCCATGGGCCTCGCCGCCTCTCGCGCTCGCCCTGGGCATGGCCCTGGCGCTGACACACGAGAACCCCTATCACGACATCAGCAAGCACGCCGCGAGGCTGCTCCTCCAGGCCTGCGTCGTCTTCCTCGGCTTCGGCATGGACCTCGCCGTCGTGCTCCGTGCGGGCGAGAGCGGCCTGCTGTTCGCCGTGGGCAGCATCACGGGCACCCTCGCCCTGGGCTATGTCACCGGCAAGTGGCTAAAGATCAGCGCCAAGACGTCCGCCCTGATCTCGGCGGGCACGGCCATCTGCGGCGGGTCCGCCATCGCCGCCGTCGGCTCGGTCATCGGGGCCGCCGAGGGCGAGATGACGGTGGCGATGGGCACGGTCTTCCTGCTCAACGCCGTCGCGCTCTACGCCTTCCCGCTGCTGGGCCACGCGCTCGGGCTGTCGCAGGGGCAGTTCGGGACGTGGTGCGGGGTCGCCATCCACGACATCTCCTCGGTCGTTGGCGCGTCGGCGCGGTACGGCCTGCCCGCCTTGCAGACGGCGACGGCGGTGAAGCTGTCGCGGGCGCTGTGGATCGTGCCGGTGTCCGTCGCGGCGGCCCTGGCCTTCCGCCGCCGCAGCCCCGAGACAGTCCCCGTGCGGGCCGGCGGCCTGGCGGACACGACGGTCGGCTTCGACCCCCGGCAGACGCCCTCAAAAGCACAGGGCAAGCTACAAATCCCCTGGTTCATCGGGCTGTTCCTGCTGGCGTCGGTCGCCCGCAGCTTCGTCCCCGGCGTGGCGGGCGCGTCCCCGGTTCTGTCCCACCTTGCAACGGTGGGCCTGACCCTGACGCTGTTTCTGATCGGGGCGGGCATCTCGCGCGCGACGATCAAGGCGGTGGGGTGGAAGCCGATGGCGCAGGGCGTGGCGCTGTGGCTTGCGATGGGTGCCGGCTCACTCATCGTCATCCTGCGCGTGGTCCGATAGGGGAGGCGGGAAAAAGCCCACGGGATAGACTCCGTGGCCGAGGCTTACGGGCGCAGCGGGACGCTCTGCGGACCCTCGGTGGGCATCACCTGGACGCGGCCCTGGGCGTCGAAATCGAGGGGGTCAATGCTCAACCACGGGGTCGTGCCGCTCTTTTCGTGCTTGTAGGCGGTCCAGAACCGCCCGTCGGGGCCGACGAACTCCGCCTGGTGGCCGCCGGGGAAGACGCGCCAGCGCGGGTCCAGGTGCCACGGCCCGGACAGGCTCGTGGCGGTGGCGACGCCCGTGGCGTATAGGTCGGGATAGGTCTCGGCGAAAAAACAATAATACACGCCCCGGCGCTTGATCAGATACGGGCCTTCCACGGTGTTCGGGGCGGGGTGACCCAGCGCCTTGAAGTCGTTTGGGACCGTCGCCTGGCTGAGCTTAGGGCCGACCGTGATCCGGCCCTGGTCGATGCGGCTCAGGTCGATGGGGTGAATCTCGGTGGAAGGCCACACGGCGTAGGTCTTGCCGTCGTCGTCTTCAAACAGCGACGTGTCCACGCCCGGCCCTTGCAAGGCGGTGAAGTGGCTGTACGGCCCCGTCACCCTGTCGGCGACGCCCACGAATTGGTAGTAACCCATGTGGCCGCCGACGTTGTACCTGTCCGCGATCCAGTTGGAGCCGCCGAAGATGACAAAGTACCGACGGCCCAGTTTGTGAATCTCGGGTGCCCAGAACTGGTGCTTGTAGGGGCGGTCGTCCGGCAGGCTCGACGACTTGAGTATCCAGGACTTGAACTTCCAGACCTTCAGGTCGCGCGAGGCGTAGAGCTTGATGCCGGGGGCCGAGCCGAGGTCGGGCAGCTTGGGGTCACGGTCGGTGTAGTTGCGGAACGGGGCCAGGGTGGCGACGGCGTAGTAGACGCCGCCGTCGTTTAAGATGTCCGGGTCGTGGATGTCGTCGCCCGGACCGCTCCCTTGGAAGTAGACCGGGTTGGCCCAGGTGAACGTTTTCGCGCGCGCGTGCACGCGATCGGCCCGGTAGCGCGCGGCGACCTGCGCGTCGGACAACGCGCGCGCATCGAAAACCACTCTGTCCACGACGCCCAGGGCGGGTGCCGCCGCCCGCCCATTCTGCAATCCGCGCCCGATGACCGTGTGCCCCGCCGCCCGCCAGGGGGCCGTGAACGGCGCGGAAGCCAGGAGCAGCCCGTTGGCATAAAGCCGGAGCCGCCGCCCAGCCGCGTCGGAGACGCCCACGAGCTGATACCACAGCCCCGCCGTGGGCGCAAAATCCGAGGCCGCCGACGCCCTGACCGCCGCCGTATCGTCCGCGGCGGGTCGCGTGAACGCGAAGCGGCCGTCGCCGCGCTTCTCCAGCGCAAAGCCGCTGACGCTTTTCCCATCCTGGCTGACAAAGGTCTGCGCCCCATCCTGGCGATCCAGCTTCACCCAGGCGGTCACGCTGAAACCGGAAGCAGTGCTGACCACGGCCCGGCCCAGGTCGGTGGGCAGGGCGGCGGTGGGCAGGGCGGCGGCGGGCGGTCCGGCCAATGCCAACAGCCAGAGCGCGACGAGTGAAAAAGTTTTCATATGCGGAGCCTGTTGAATCTTTCGGCGTGAGAATGGCGGGTAGCCTGCTCGGGCGGGCGGGGGAGTTTATCCGTCAGAACGAGGTTCTTCAAGCTAGCCAGACTGGAAAGAGTGTCATCTGTCAACTGAAAACGATACTGAAGACCGCCTCCGTTGCAGACGCTTCCGGTGGTCGTGCTGACCTGCCCACCCTCGGCGGCGTCCGGCATGGTGGCAAGTCGGTTCGGTCTGCCTGGGCGGCTAGCGCGGCGCGGCGAGCCGCATCAGCGCGCGGCGGGCCTCATCGGAGACGGCCGGGTTCGGCAAGAGAGCGTACCGCTCCAATCGGCGGCGGCTTTCCGAGCCGGGCAGGTAGCCCAAAGCCTCGGCAACGTTTGAGAGCGGGTCGGGCGCGCGGGCCTCGCGCGGCGCGGCAACAATCTGCGCCAGCAGGGGCCGGACGGCCTCGCCCACCCAGCGGGCGAGCGGCGGCAGGAGCTGGCTGGCGAGGTGAACACGGCCCAGCCCCAGCGCCCGCTCCAGCGCGGCGCGCACGTCCGGGGCCAGGGCGGGCAGGTCGAGCCGCAGCAGAGCGCGCTTCAGTTTGGACTCGAAGAAGCAGGGGCCGTACAGCGCCAGAAGCTTCCCGAGGATGCGCAAGCGGTCGTCCCGAGAGTCGACCGACGACAGCCCGAACAGATACACGGCCTCTGCCAGCTCGTCATAGACGTTGTCGTAGTCAGAGATTCGGTGCGGCGCGAACTCCATCTTTTCGTCAACGCGCGCGTCCACGAACTCTTCGAGCTTGCCCAGCCCCACGGGGTCGCCCCACGCCGTCAGGACCAGGACGGCCTGGTAGGCGAGATGCAGATCCGCGCCGCCCAGCAGGGCGCGCATGGAGGCGACGCGCTCGGTGGGGATCGGGTCCAAAAGCTGAACCTCGTCCAGGCCGACGACGTGACCGACGGCGTCCTCGTAAAGCAGATGCCGGATGTCCTGCGGGTAGGCGGTCATGTATCGGGCTTCATCGCGGCGGGGGCCTAGCCGGGCAGCCGCCACAGCCGCAGCGTCTTGTCGTACCCGCTCGACACGAGCCGCGCCCCGGACGGGTCAAGCCCCAGGCCCAGCACCCCCCCGTCGTGACCCGTCAGGGTTTCGCGCAGGTCGCCCGAAGGCACGTCCCACAGGAAGATCGCGCCGGTGGGCGAGCCGCAGACCAGGGTCTTCCCATCCGGCGTCCACAGCGCGTTCGACCAGGACGCATTCACGACCTCACTGCCCCGGTCCGGCGGCGCCCCCGGCAATCGCTCTCCTCGTGGCTCGAAGGAGAACACGCGCTCCTGGCCGGGGAAGCGGTACAGGTGCAGGTCCCAATCAGCGAAGGCGAACCATTGCCCGTCCGGGCTGAACGCCGCCGGGGAAAGGACATCAGCGGGGAGGTCCAGATTGAGGTCATTGCGCTCGGTCAGGAAGTAGCCTTCCCGCCCGAAGCGGAGGTCACAGAACAGAACGGCCGAGCCGCCCTGGCTGCTGGAAGTCACCAGCAGCGTCTGTCCGTTCGGGTGGAAGACCAGGGACGAGCTGCGCTCCCGGAGCCAGAACCCGTCTTCCGCGTCCTCGTCAATGCCCGGCCCCGAGTCCTGCTCGGCCGTCCTTGTCCGCAGGTTGACGACCCGCAGCTCCTCGGCACTGCCGGCCGCCAGCACACGCGTCCCGTCCGGCGAAAAGGCCGAGGCAAGGAGGTAGCCGTCAGGGAAGGAATGCTCCTGTTCCAGCGCAGCCTCCCGACCCCCCTGCGGCGTCCCCCAGACGCGCACCTGCCCCCGGCCCGCCGTCGCCAGGCCCGTCGTCGCCAAGCGCGTCCCGTCCGGGCTGAGGGCGATGTCGTAGAGGCGCTCTAGGCCACTCGGGAACGAGGACCACCGTTCCAGATGCCCGTCGGAGACGCGCCACAAGGACACGTCGCTTTGGGTCTGGCCGCACACCAGCGTCCCGCCGTCCGGCAGAAAGCGCAGCGTCTCGATGTGGTCGTCGAGCGCCACCGTCTCCAGCAGCGGACCGCCCCGCTCAAGCCAGGCGAAGAACGACGGGTTCAGCGCGCGGTAGGCGGGCAGGAGCACGGCGATGGAAAGGCGGCGGTACAGGGCCCGCAGCCGCGCCGCCGCCTGCGCGTCGTCGCCACGCGGGGGAGACCCGGCGAGGGCCAGGCCCAGCAGCGAGTCGAGCGTCCCGAACAGCTCGGCCCGGAGCGCCTTCATCTCGCCCGCCGCCACGGGGCCGACCATGTCGGGCGTACCGAGCGGCGTGGCGGGCGCGACGCCCAGGCCGAAGTCCTCCTCCCCGGCGGGCAGGAAGGTGATGTCGTCGGGCCGATTCAAGCTCGCGCGGACGAGGAACGTGGGTGACCGGACGACCAGGTTGTTGGCCGGGCCGCCGGCGGGGAACCAGAAGAAGGCCAGCGCCTCCTCTCCCGCGCCGCCGACGGGCACCGGCAGCGACAGGGAGGACTCGCGCGTGACCATCTGCCAGCGCAGCGGGTGCTGCTGCACGGCTTCGACGACCTGCTCAGTCGTGTAACGTGTCGGCATGAGTCTTTCCTTAAAGTAGGCGGCTATCCGTCCCGGTCGTCGGCGTAGAGCAGAGATAGGAAGGCGGCGAAGTCGTCGGCCACCGGGAGCGTCACCGGGCTGCCCTCGCCCGAGCGCTCATGGTCCCAGACGACCACCCTGGGCGGGTCGCTCTGTTCAGCGTCGAAGCACAAGAGGTCTCCGGCGAACAGGAAGGCGAACGGCACCATCGTGTCGCTCATGCGGCCCTCCACCTGGGTTGTGACCACGCCCATGTCGCTGCGCCCGTGGCGCTCGTTGTCCCTGACGCCGTCGATGACGCAGAGGAAGCGCTCGATGACCTTGACGTTGCCGGGCACGGGGAAGTACCTCTTGCTGGGGACGCCGCCGTTGCAGTGCTCCAGCAGCCGGAGGTAGAGGGGGTCGAAGTGGAACTCGTAGGCGCGCTCGGTGTAGGCAATCTCGTGATGACCCACGGAACCCGCGCAGGTGTCGGGGTCGAACCCCAGGTCCAGCAGCTCAGTTCTCATGTTCCCTCGCGTTTTTCCTGCACGTCTGCCATGGGGGCATTCTCAGCCGGGCTTAACCGCCGGGTCGTCTACTCCTCGTCGTCGCCGAACCCGGCCCTTCTCGCGGCAGCTGACCCGATTCAGTAGACGGCGTCCTCAGTAGGCAGCGTCCTCGGGCGCGGGGCCGTTCTTCTCGTGCGGCACACCCGACCACGCCGCCGCCAGCAGGCCCAGACCCGGCACCGCAGACACCCGCGCCAGCTCGTCCAGCGCGTCCATCGCCTCCAGGAACCGCCAGCCGTTGGAGTTGAGGGACATCCAAGCCCCCAGGTAGTCCCCCTCGCCCAGGAGCTGCCGGAAGACGGGGGCCTGCTCGTCGGTCGTGAACCAGGGCGGGGCGAAGGGCAGGGTGGCGATGCGCGCGTTCAGCTCGCGGCTGGCTTCGGGGGTGCACATGTTCCTGAGCGTGTCCTCGTCCAGGGCCATGCCGTCGTGGGGGAAGTCGCCCGTGTACCCGGTGTAGTCTCCTTCGGTCGTGAAGCAGGCCAGCGGGGGGGCGGACGCGAAGCGCGGCAGCGGGAGCAGGCCCGCCGGCTCGATGCCCCACTCCTGCGCGATCTGCTCGATCTGCTCGACCTCGTCCTCCCCGACGCCGGCCCGTGCCCCGAACGCCTTGACCTGCGGGGTTTGCCCCCGCGCCCTCTCGCCGCGCGCCGCCCTGGCCGCGTAGACCACCAGCTCACAGGCGAGCTGGCCGAAGTCACGGGCGACCTCCTGTGTGCGGCGGTTGTTCTCGACGGTGACCTCCACGAGGGTCATGCGCCGGGTGCCGAACCAGTGCTTCCAGTAGCCGGTGTAGCTCGGGCCGTCGCCGATCCAGAGGGGGAGCAGGGCAGGGAGGAAGCCGTAGGCGTCGAAGGGGGTCTCCCGGTTGTAGGGCGGGAGCGTGATCGTCCCCAGGGCGATGTCGGTCGCGGCCTGGGGCAGCCGCAGGAAGTCATACAGCCGGCGGTACTCGTCCATCTTCGCTCTCCTAATCCTTCCCTATGGCGAGGTCGACGGCGGGGCTGGTGGGGCCAGGGGGGACACGCCGGTATCAATCGGTATCTGGTGGGCGGCACCGGTTTGGGCCTTCCAGAAGTCGGTGGTGTTGCTCGTTGCCTGGTGGATGGCCTGATGGGAATTCCAGTTTATCTGTCGGTCGGTCGTGTGTACCAGGTTCCGAGGGTCAGTGACTTGGAGCGGGAAGTCGCCCTTGTTGAAGTTCCAGTGGTGTACTTGTACACCAGCCATGTTTATCCCTGCATCCGTTGAAAGTTCAGTGTATTCTTGCCGTACAACTCCCCAAGCCTTATTCGCTTGATCATAAGTCGGAAGCTCGCCCCTGCCACGTACTTCAAGGTAAGTCTTATAAGCGTTTGTTCGAGGCGATTCGGCCATGTTCTTCAACGCCTGCTGGAACAGGCGGTGTTGCTCTGGGACTTCCGCGATGGTGCGTAAGCCGAAGTCCGCCGGCAGGTGCCCGCCATTCGGGTTCGTCTTGGGGATGACCGCAGGCCCCCCGGCGTAGGTGATTGGTGGACGCCTGGCCCGTGCCGCCCTGCTCGGCGTGTCGGACTCGGTGCCGGAGGATGCAGCGCCACCCTCTTCCTCCCCGCCCATCTTGCCGCCAGGCACGTCGCCCTGCTGCACCAGGGGGTCGGGGCTGCTCGCCCGCGCCGCCTCGTCTTCCGCCGCCCTGTCGCGGGGGGGCGCATCACTGGGCGCTCTGTCTGCGGGCGCTCTGTCTGCGGGCGGCTCGTCCCCAGGGGCGCGGGGGGCCTCTTCGGGGGCGGCGGATCGCCACCTGCCGGGCGCTCCCCCGGTGGTCGGCTCGGCGGGCACGTCGTCGCCGGGGCGGAAGTTCGAGGCGGGGCGGATCTGGGCCTTGGTCACGGTGGCGGGGCCGCCGTCGAGGGAGTTCTCGTACTGGTCGGCGGGGACCAGGCGGCCTTCCGTCCCGCTCGCCGTGTCGTTGATCTTGTAGTGCGTCACGTTGCCCTGGGCGTCCCGCACCATCCCCGTCGTATGGACCGCGTGGCCCATGTCCGCGGGGACATCCGTGCCCACGGGGAAGTTCGGGTCGCCCGGCCACAGGTCCGCAGCCCGGTGGCCGGTGATGACCCCTTTGCCCTGGCGCAGGGCGTTCTGGATGTTGCGGGGCGTACCCGGCTGGGCCTCGGCGGGGACGCCGGCGGCGTTGAGGATGTCGGCCTCGCCGCCGGCGCGGGTGCCCGTCTCGGGGTCGTAGGCCCCGGTCTTCTGGGCCAGGTCTCCCATCTCGGCCTCAGACAGGTGCGTACCGGTGGCCTCGGCGATGATCTGCCGGGCGGACTGCGGGGCGCAGTTGTTGCCGCTCTGCCGGCCGGGGAAACTGTTCTCCGGCGGCGCGTCGGCGGCCCGCGCGCCGCCTTCGCCCGTCCCGCCGGTGTCGATGTCCGCGCCCGGACCGTCCCCGCTCATGCCGCCATCGTGCGGACCCTGTTGTACCAGGGGGTCGCGCGCCCCGCGCGGGCCGCCGGGGGGCGCGTCGAGCGGGGCACCGCCTTTCTCGAAGACCTTGCCGTCGGGCGTGTGGATACGCACCCGCGCGCGGCCCTTGTAGGCATCGTTGAACTTCTCCGACGCTTCCTTGCAGCTCGTGCAGGGTTCATTCGGGTCGGAATAGATGTCCAAGGTGCCGCGCATGTTGGGGTTGGCGTCCAGGTCCCTCTTGAGCGCCTCCATCTGCTTGATCTCGCTGTCGTTTGCGCGCGGCCCTTCGTGCTGGCCCGGCTCTTTCAGCGGGCGCGTCGTGCCGGCGAGATCGCCGGTCCCCGGCTCGGTCGGGTTGGCGCGCTCCCCCGTGCTCTTGCTGACGCGCTCCCCATAGGTGGGCGCCGTTTCCCCGCTGACGGAAGGCTCGTACTTGCCCGCGCCGTCCGCCATCTGGCTGCCGGGTTCCGGGGTGAACTCGCTGGCGGCGACATTGCTGCCGCCTTTCCGAACCCTGTTCGACGACCCCTCGCGCACGGCCCGCGTTCGGGCGGCCGCCCGTTCCTGGAAGGCTTTGTCTTTCCCGGCCTGGGACGGCTCACGCCCCGCGCCTTCGTCCGCCGCGCCGGCGGCCCCCCGGTTGGGTGTTTCGAGCGTGGGGGAACCGCCGTTGTTTTTGTCAAACTGGTGGACGGGGTTGTCTGCGGGGGGAGCATCACTGGGGGCATGGGGAGCATCACTGGGGGCATGGGCCGCGTCGCCGGAGGCACGGGGCGCGTCACCAGCGGGCGCGGGGGGGGGCGGGGCAGCGTCGTGCGCGTCGCCGGCAGCCGTAGGGTCGCCCCCACCAGGGTGCGTAGCACCGCCGTCCTTCGGGCCTGTCCCGCTCTCGCCCTCCGCCCCGCCGTGCACCCCGCCGGCCTCCTCCGCGCCCCCGTGCCCGCCGCCGCGCCTCATCCGGGACATGCCGTGGAAGACCGGAAGCATCGCCAGGGCGAGGTTGGCCTTGTCGCGCGACTCCTGGTCGGAGAACAGCGCGTTGACGATCTCGCCCTGGAGCTGGCCCTCGTTGTAGCCGATGTACGTCTCAAGGAACGCCGCCGGGACGCTGACCGGCAGTGTCACCAGGAACACGCCCGCCAGGGCGACGTAGCCGCCCCACTCGCCGATGGCATCCGTGACGCCCTTGTACGGGTCGTCCCCGTCCCCGATCGTGCCGTCGGTGACCGATTCGCCGCCGATGATGACCGTTTCGCAGCCCTGCCCGACCGTGAACCCGCACGTCCCCTGGTCGCCGATGCGGGCCGCGTGGAACCGGCCCCGGCCCAGCAGAACGCTCACGCTGCCCTGGACGATCTGCTCCAGGTCGCCGTGCTCCTTCTCCGCGTCGGCGATGCCCTGGGAGACGTCCTGGCCGGGTGAGAACTTGCCGCCCCCATAGAGGCCGAAGGTGGCGACCGAGGCCACGTCCTTGAGCAGGCCCACGCCGACGTCTTCGGCGACGTCTTTGGCCTGCTCCATCGCCGTGGCCCCGCCGTGCTTGTGCCGGTTGCAGGACACGTAGCTGCCCAGGTGGGCGGCGGCATGCTTGTCGGGGCCGGTGCCGATGAGGATGGAAGGGATGCCGGTGACGATGGGGCCTTCGACGGGGCCGGGGACGTGGCGGCCCATGTTCGCCGCCACGTTGGCACCGGCGCTGGAAAGGCCGGCGACGCCCCCGCCCGCGATCATCACCGTCCCGACGATGACGACGAGGGGCGTGGCCGCGCCGAACGAGACGACCTCCAGTGCGGCCGCGCCGCCGATAATGGCGAGGCCCAGCAGCGCACCCCCGACCGCCCCCCAGAAGCGGTAGTCTTGGGCCTCACTGTGCTTGACTTGGTCGGTGACGCGCGCTGCGGGGGCGTTGGGCATGGCAGGGGGTGTTCTCGGCTCGCCTCTTAGCTGTCGGTCTTCTTGGCCGTCGGTCTTCTTAGCTGTTGATCTTCATCGTCGCTACCACCTGGTCCAGCACGTCCCGGTGGCGCGGGAAGTCGGCGTCGAGGGCGGTGCCGGTCAGGGTCACGAGGAGGCCGCTGGAGAGGAAATGCGTCTGCCGCTGGCGCATCGGGCTGTCCCCATTGACCCAGGTGAACTCCACCTGCTCGGCGGGCAGGTTGTCCACGCTCGCCGCCCGCCGCTCTTGCAGGCGAAAGGTCGGCAGGGCCGACTCCAGGGCGCTGAGCTGCCCGCTCACCAGGGCGGTCAGGGGCAGACCGGCAGGTGCCTCTTCGCGGGTCAGGATCATGCTGAACTCCCCCGCCTCGCCGAGAGGTGGGGGGGTGGGCGACCCCACCTTGGGGACGATAAAGGCCGTGATGGAGCGGTCCACGCACTGGCTGGGGAGCAGAAACCGGACCTCATTGGTGTAATAAGTCTTCACGGCGAATCTGATTTCCTCGCGGGGTCAGGAGAAGGGCGTGTGGAAGGTCGGGGCCGGCGGCGCGTCCGGCGGCTTCGGGATGTCGGGCAGCTTCGGGTCGGGCAGGGGGGCGAGCGGCCCGGTGTTGATGTTCACCGGGGTGCCGTCGATGTTCAGGTTCGTGTGCGCCTTGACCTGCATGGTCATGCCGGTGATCTGGGTCTCCTTGATGGAGCCGACGGCCAGATTGTCATTCGCGGCCAGGGCGGCCTTGGCCTCCGACGACAGGATCATGTCGCCCTTGGAGAACACGCCGAACTGGCCGCCGGTCTGGACCCGGAAATCCTGGTCGGCGACGAAGCCGATGGTCTTGGCATGGAACTGGAGGTCATCGGTCGCGGTGACGGTAATCTTCTTGCTGAGGATGTGGATCTCGCCGCCCGAGCCGATGTTAATGATGTTGTTGGAGTTCAGGTACAGCCGGCTGAAGTTGCCGTAGCGCTCCATGTGCAGCACATCCGCGGAGTGGCTGCCGTTGATCAGCGTGACCGAGTTGTGCTTCTCCCCCACCTCGGTCGCCATCATGATCTTGTTTTTGGTTTCGAGCCGGACGTTGCTGGTCTGGCCGCGCGAGTGCATGGCGAGGGCGTTGCCCTCGGGCGTGCGCCAGCGCTTGGTGTGCTTCTGGTTGTGGGCGTCGGGCACACCGCCCTCGCGGATGCCGCCGATGACCACGGCCTCCGAGTCCCAGTCGCCCAGAAACTCGACCAGGACGCGCTCGCCGACCTCGGGGATGGAGTAGAAGCCGGTATAACCCGTGGACTTGGCCCCGCCCGAGCCGCCGCCGTAGGGAGTCAGCGTGTGCAGCCACGCCCGCTGGTGCGAGGGCTGCGGGTCCATGTGCTCCCACTCGAACTCGACCTGGATGCGGCCCTGGTGCAGCGGGTCGTGCTCGTTCGCGGTCACGTGCGCCCACAGCGCGCGCGAGGTCCACTGCGGGCGGTCGCGGTCCGGGGCGAGCGGCAGGGTCAGCGGCTGCAAGTGAAACTCCTGCGTCGCGGTCGTCTGCTGCGGGTGGCCGGTCACCAGGACGCTGCGGATCAGGTGCTGCTGGCCCTCGAACGGCACCACGTCGCCCGGCGAGAACGGCAGCACGGCCCCTTCGAGCCTCAGGTGGTAGGCGCTGGCGTCGGTCAGCGAGGCGGCCTCACTGACGAGCTTGGTGATCTGCGGGGCGTCGGGGATGCCGTAGTAGTAGGCCGCCTTGCGCGCCAGGCTCCCGTTGAAGGCCTGGTCCCGGCCGCGCGCCAGTCCGACCGCGCCGCCGCCGCCGCCGGAAAGGTACGGCAGCGCGTTCAGCGTCCCCAGGAAGTTGATCTCGGTCCAGCCGTAGCAGGTGTCGGGGAACGGGTGGCGCGTCTCGGCCCCGCGCGCGCCCAGGACGACCTGCCCGGTCCGGTCGTGTGTGACCATGGGCACGGCCCAGGCGTGGCACATGCGGCTGAGGTAGGCGTAATCGGTCTCACCGTGCTGAACGCTCAGGACCACGGGCAGGTCCAGGTCTGCGGCCTGGTCGATGCGGATCAGCGGCTCGGACTTGGCGACGTGCTGGGCGATCTCCAGCAGCGTCGTCGCCTGGAAGGTGCGGAAGCGCGGGATCAGGTCCGCGCGCCGACTGAAAGAGACGCACGAGAGCAGCAGGCTCGACGACGAGGCCTCGCGCCGGCCGCAGACGTCCTCGATGTACCCGTGGAAGCACGTCACGTGCTCGGCCAGGTCGTTGTCCTTCCACAGGATGTCGATCGGGCAGTTCAGTATCTTGGCCGCGAGCAGGGCGGTGCTGCGGTCCTCATACCGGCTGCCCTCGTGCCAGCGCAGGGTCAGGGCGGCCCGCGCGTGGTCGTATAAAGGCCGCTCGACTGCCACCTCGGTCAGGAGGTGGTGCCCGGACAGGTCTTCCGCGCCGGCGATCTGGATCTCAAAGGCCATGGGACGTTCCCCTCTGTCGATAAGTGCGCGCCCGCGCCTGGGGCTATCGGGTCAAGACGGCCTGCGCGGCGTCGGAGCGCAGGGTCACGGATTGGAAATGGCCCGCGAAGTCGTGGGCCGCGACATAGACGACGCGGTACGTGTGCGTCCCCGGAAGCAGGCGGTAGGCGCGGCTCAGCGCCACGTTCACGTGCTGGCTCGCGCCCGGTGCCAGCCGGACGAACTGGCGCGCGCCGGGATCGGTGCGCCGCTTGGACCTTTGGCCGGTGAACGGCAGCGGCTGCCCGTCCGCCTCGACCTGGAACACGCCGTCGCCGATCTTGCCGCCCAGGCAGGCGCTGACCTTGTCCAGATAGAACTCCTGCCCGGATACGTTGGCGAACTCCATGTCCGCGTACAGGTCGTGGCCCCGTGCGGCCAGCGACAGCGCCACCGTCACCGGCACCTGGAGGGGCGCGCGCGTCATCGCGGACGTCCGGTTGCTGAACGGGCTGTAGCGGCCCCGGCTTTTGGCCTGGACGCGATAGGAGTAGGTGACGCCCGGATTCAGCCCCTTATCGGAGAACCCCGTCGCGTCACGCCCCAGATACTGGACCACCTTGCCCCGCCCCGCGTCCTGATCCCGCGCGGCACTCCGGTAAAGAACGTAGTGATCCGCCGCGGCTACGCCGTCCCATCGCAGGTCGACCTGGGATGGCCCCGCCGCCTCGGCGGTCAGGTGGCCGGGTGCCAGCGGGGCGGCGGGACGCGGCGGCTTCAGGGGCTGCGGCGCGGGCACCGGGGGCAGGAACGGCTTCGGCGGGGGCAGCCCGGCGATCACGACGAGCGGCTTCCGCTTCCCCGGCGTGACGCCGCCGATGTTCCGGTGGCCGAAGATCGGGGACTTTTTGGGATCCGGGCTGACGGCGACCTGGGTTCCCCCACCCCGGCGGGGCGGCACCCCCGGCCTGGCGGGCTTAGGATGGGCCCTCGCCGCCTGTGCCGCACCTTTGTTGATGGGTTCGAGGCCGGGCTTCGGTTTCACCGCCGGATAGGAGTCCGGGAACGACAGGGTCGTCACGAACGGCCTGTCCTGCCGCCGCACCTCCAGCGGCTGCGCGTCATAGGACGAGAGGCCCAGGCCCGTGACCTTCACGGTGAACTCGGCCGGCGTTCCCAGCGGGACCTGGTCGGTCAGGTCCAGCGCGAGCGGGCGCAGGCCGCCCGCGCCGTCGTGCAGGAGCTGGAACGTGCGCGTGGGCTGCTCCGCGCCGTCCAGCGCGTAGCGCACCGACACCGTCCGCAGGTCCCGGCCCGCCAGCGCGCCCAGCGCGCCCAGGCGCAGGCTGACCCGGATGGCCTGCGCGGCGGGCACGGCGAACGTCGCGGGCGTGGCCCAGCTCCCGAACGGGTCGGGCGCGGTGGCGACGGAATAGGCAGCCGTGCCCTGCGGCTCCAGCGTGTTCAGGTCGAACCGCTTGAGCGCTCCCTTGTGGGAGTCATCGGCCGTGACCACGACCCGGAACCGCTGGGGGGCGCGGCACCAGCCGTTCCAGGCGATGGTGTGCCCCCACGCCCACCGGTAGCCGTACCAGCGCGACGGCGGCGTGAACTCGTAGGCCCCGTTGATGATCGTCCCGGCCAGCGGCGTCTGCCCTTCCACGTCGTGGCCGCGCTCGTCCAGCAGAATCATCTGCGCGGACAGGTCTTGCAGCCGGCTGTCGGTAGGAATCTCCCCCCGGTTCAGACCGGCGAAGGCCAGTGAGACGCGCACGACCGGCGTCTTACGGACGGGCACGCCCCAGACCAGCCACAGCAGCAGCAGCAGCGCGACCAGCAGGAACAGCCAGTCCCGGCCCATCCGCAGCCAGGGGACGTAGCGCACCAGAACCGGGCGCGGCAGGGACAGCGGCACCCGGACGTCCCCGGCGACCTCGGCCACCCCCCGGACGGTGGCGTAGAACGATGCCCGCCGGGCCGGAGGCGGCAGCAGGCACTGCCAGACGCCGGGCGTCCGCGAGGCCAGCGACTGGTCCATCGTCCCGACCGTCTCGCCGCTGCGCTCCAGGCCGTCCTTGGTCGGCGCGCGCAGGATCGTCAGGCCGACGTTCGGGGGCAGGTAGCTCTTGTTCTGGAGCCGGACGGCGAACCGCGCCGCCCGCCGCCAGGGGCGGGTGACGACGGCGGGGGCTTCGGCGGCGATCTGCAGGTCGCCCGCCGCCGGCAGGGCGACCCAGCGCAAAGGCAGGTCCTGGACGATGTCCCCGGCGTCGCGGCTGCGGCGCGGGTCGAAGCAGGTCAGCACGAAGCTGAACGTCCGCGTCCGCGCCTTCTCGCCGGGGGGCGGCGGCACGAAGACGACCTCGAAGGCCGCCCCCTCGCCGGGCTGGAGCAAGACGCCGCCCTCGCGCTGGGGGAGTCCGCCGGTCGGCGCGCGCCGGATAAAGTAGTCGGGTGCGAGGTCCGTCACGGTCAGGTCGAAGCGCAGAGCCTGCGCCTCGGGGTTGCCGACCTGGATCGTCTCGACCTTGCCGGGCCAGACCAGGTCGCGGTCGGTGATGCGCGCGCGGCGCTCATCGGGCGTCTCATCGGCCTCAGCCGGCGCGAGGGGATGACCCGGCGTGAAAGACACCGCGGCCTCGCCGTAGGACTCCAGCTCTTCCCCGCCGGCCCCGCCGAAGCCGCCGGCCAGTCCGCCCGGCAGGAAGCCGATGAAACTCAGTAGTCTTCCGAACATGGGTCTTTCAATGCGGCTATCGGGCTGTGTGTGGGTCAGGCCGGTTCAGCCGGAACTCCACCTTGTAGGTGATCGTGGACTGCGGCCACGGGTTGATCAGCCGCCGCTCCGTGTCGCCGTGCCACGAGAAGATCAGCCACAGGCGCGACCCGGCCACGCGCGAGATCGCCGTCGGCCTCTTCGGATTCACGGACAGCGCGCCCTGATCGCTCTCGGCGATGGCCCGGTCGCCGGTCCCGCCCGTCGTGACGCGGGCGGGGACGGCGGCGGCCACGCCGTCGGCGTAGACCTCGACCGCCCGCAGGTTCACCTGCACCCGGACCGGGGGCCGGGGCGGCGGGCGGGGCGGGGCCTTGGGCCGCGTCCACGCGCCCAGCAGGAGGCCGAGCACGACGGCCCCGAAGAAGACGGCGAGCCAGCGCCAGACGAAGCGCGTGGGCCAGCAGGTGTTCGCGAAAAAAGCCATCGTTACGCCATCGCCGTTGTCACGCGCGGCAGTCCTATTTTACCATAAGGGACGGGAGGCCTGTCCAGCGCAGAGATGCCGGATTCACCGGGGAGCGGCGGCCACTGCTCTATTTACGCCACATGAAGTTGCCGGGGCGGCGGGGCGGCTCGGCGCGGGCCGCCTCCTCCTGCGGGCGCTGGGCCGGGACCACGGCGTCGTGGTCCAGCAGGCGGCGCTCGGGCGCGGGCGCGGCAGCCTCCAGCGCCTCCAGCAGGGGCGGATAAAGCTGGAGGAGCCGCTCGAAACAGGCGCGGGCCATGACAAACGCCTGCCCCACCGTCCAGTCCGCCGTTTCCAGATAGTTCAGCGTGTCTCCCAGGGCGTCCAGCGTGTCCTGGTAGAGCTTCAGGCCCGGCGAGGGCAGCGCCCCGAGCTGGGCGCGCTGGCCGAGCAGGACGCCGCCGATCCGGTCCAGGTACACGCGCGGTTCCGTCCGCCCGTCGGCGCGGTGGGCGGCCGGGCCGAGCGAGCCGGCCAGGGCGGACGCGGCGGAGTAGCGCTGCACGGACGCGGACGAGTGCTTGACGAGGGCATCCAGGCCGGCCTGGGCGACCGCCCGCAGGCCCTGGTGCGCGCGCCACTGGCCGGCGTGGCTGGATAGGAACATGGACTCGGGGATAAAGGCCCGGTCCACGCTCAGGCCCGACGGCGTCCGCTCGAACTGGGCGATCTGTACCCAGTCAAAGGAGTCGTCATCCGTGTCGGCGGACAGCCGGTACTGCCGGCGTCGGCCCCGGCACCCAAGCAGGCCCGTATCCACCGACGAGTGCAGGTGCGGCTCCTCGGCGCGCTCGGTGAGCGACGCGCCGATGTATAGCGGGACGGCGGTGGCCTCGGCGGCGATGGTCCCCCGGACGGCAAGGGCGGGGTCGTCGGGCACCTCGATGACCTGCCCCTGCCGGCCCACGGCGAAGCAGCCGCGCACGGTCACCGAGTACAGCCGCTCGCCCTCGGGGCTGGGCCGGCTGATGCCGTCGTCGGCCAGGTGCAGCAGGCCCGCGATCCGTCCCCGCTGCAATGTCCAGCGCATCAGCTCTTCGAGATAAAACGTCTCCTGCTTGAACTGCCCGGCCTGCATCAGCCGGACGCTGTCCCAGTCCACCGAGACCAGATCGAACTCACGCATCACAAACGCCCTTCTCGCGACACCGTTGTTCAACTATACCATAAAGCGGCGGGCTTGCGCGCGGCAGAGGCATCTTAGAGAGACGGCGGATCGGCGGCGGGTCCGGCCTCCGCCGCCACCTCTCCGGTCCCGGACAGGCGCGCCCCTTCCTGGAAGTCGTGCCGCAGGTAGCTGGGCCGGTCCAGCCGCGCCGCCGACGTCCGCCACAGTATCTCCAAACGGCACGAGACCGGCAGGAAGAGCTGCACCAGGACGGCCAGCAGCCCGCGCACGTCCGGCCCGTCGTCGAGCGGGACCTCGACCACCACGCCTGGATACAAAAGCCGGGCCGCACCGCCCAGAGTCGCGGTGCGGCCCGGCTGGGCCATCAGGGTGCCGGGCCGGCTCGTGGCGGGAGCGAAGCGGGCCGCGCGGACGACGACGTCGGGGTGGATCAGCCGCCGCGCCACCGTCTCGAACAGCACAAAGGGGTCGGCGGCCTCGCGCCGCCAGGCGACCAGCGACCAGAGCTGCATCCGCCCCGCCGCGTCCAGCCCGGCGAGGGCGCGCGGGGCGACCCCCAGGACCTCGCCGGCCTCGGCCCACTCGGCCAGGCGCGATGCGACCAGCGCGCGGCCGTTCCAGCCGCCGGTCACCGACAGGAACCAGCCGTCCAGCGGGGCGCGGGCCGCCCCGCGCCCGGCCGGGCGGGCGGGGGCGTCTTCGGCGTCCACGGCCACGTCCGAGATACGCCCGTGAATCCAGCCGATGCCGCACAGCGAGTCGATCACCGCCGACGCCAGCAGCGCCTCGGTCGAGACGATCTCCATCATCTCCCGGACGATCCGCGCGCGCTCCCGCCCGGTCTCATAGGACAGCGCGGACAGCAGTGCCCGCAGCAGCGCGCCCTGGCGGACGGCCTCTTCGGGCGTCACCTCGTCCCAGATCGGGTCCGAGGCCGCCGCCTCCGGGTCCGGGCCGAACAGCGCGCCGGCCCACTGCTCGAACACGCGCGCCGACGCGGGCCACGCCTCTGCCTCCACCTCCGGGGCCTGGGGCGCGCTGAGCTTGCCGGCCATCCGCCGCCAGGCCCGCCGGCAGGCCGCCCGCCGCTCCGGCTCGGCGACGCGCCGGGCCGCCAGGCCCGCGAGGGCCGCCCGGCCCTGCGGGTCACCCTGAGCGGCCAGCGCGGCGAGCAGGTCGTCCGCCCCGACCTCCAGCGCCCCGCGCTCGTCCTCGGGCAAAACGGCCATCAGCTCCGGGTACTGCGCGCAGACCTGGCGGGTCAAAGCCCCCAGCGGGTCGTGCAGCGGGTCGGCGGGGATGCCGCCGGGCAGGCCGTCCAGCAGCGGCGGCAGGAAGTGCGCCAGGCGGCCCACGACGCGCGCGGGCACCGGCGCGTCGGGACGGGCCGGGTCTACGTCCTGCACGGTCTCGGCCCGGACGCTGACGGTCAGGCGCGGGCGGACCGCTGCGGGGTCCACGCGGTAGACGGTCAGCCGCCCTGTCAGCGCGTCGTAGGCAGGTCCAGGCGGGTCCTGCGCGCTGACCTCGGGGGCGGCGAAGTGGCCGACCTCGGGCAGCAGCCGTATGTTCTTCTCGGGGACCCCCAGCGCGTCCAGCGTCCGCCAGGCTTGCAGCAGGTAGGACGGCCAGTTCAGGCCGGACAGCAAGGGGAAGACACGGGTCTCGGTCACGCCGGCCCCCCCCCCTCTTTGAGACCCTCTCCCGCCGCGCGGCCTTCAATCACGCGGCCTTCGATGTGGAACGTGGACAGCACGAAATACTGCGACAGCACGGACGCGAGATAGTCCGCCGTATCCGCCAGCAGGAAGCCGGGCAGGTCCGTGCCCGCGGCGCGCGTGAACGTCAGACTCAGCTTCTGGATCAGCGGCACCGAATCGGGGGAGGGCAGCGCGCCGCCCGCGCCGAACCCCTCCTCGCGCGCCAGGATCGAGGGCCATAAGTAGGATCGCCAGTGGAGGCCGCCCACCTCAGGGTCGTGGACGATCCCGCGCGACGCCCCGGCCAGGTCTAGGGACCGGCCCAGGGTCGCCTGCCGCTGCCCGATCAGCTCCCGCAGGTCGCCCTCGGTCAGCAGGGGCGGGCGCAGGACGCTGTGATACCAGGCGGTCCGCGCCCACGCGGCGCGGTCGTCTGGCCCGCCGACCGCCGCCCCGCCCAGCGGGGGGAAGGGCAGGTCGAACCGCAGCGGCGGCCAGTCCAGGCTCGTCGGCGCGTCGGCCAGCGCGCCCCGCGAGCCGTGGTACAGCTTGACCTGTGTGACCCCGGCCTGGGCCTGCGGGAACTGCACCTGGACGTCCGGCTCGGCGGCGAGCGGGTCCTGGCTGGGCAGGCGGATCAGCGAAGCAGGCGTGGCCGCGCCGTCGTGCCGGACGACGGCGGCGAAGAGGCTGGGGGCACCGCCTACGCGCAGGGCGTGTTCCTGGCCGACACGCGGGAACGGCGGGTAAAAGACGTGGTGGGTCAGGGCGGACTGCACGACGGGGAAGGCGTTCAGCAGGACGAACGGGTGGCCGCCTGCGGTCCCGCCTAGGGCGCGCAGGGCGGCGGAGGCCGCGTCCGCGGCGGGCACCAGCCCCGCAAACCGGAAGCCCGTCCGCAGGTCGCGCCCCACGGCTTCCAGGCCGGCCGGCGGGGGCGGGGCGGCGTCGCCCTCCGCCAGCCGCAGGCGGACCATCTTGCGGCTGTAGGGGTGGAAGGGCGGGAGCCAGAGGTCGAGGTGGCGCTGGTTCATGCGCGCGGTCTGCATCTCGCGCTCGAACTCCATGCCGCCGTCGTGGCGCGTCAGACGGGCCGGCCTCCAACGTGATCTGGGGGTCAGGACCCACCACGAACCCCGCTCCAGACCCGCCAGGACTTCTTCCGAAGCGGCCACGAACGCGAGCTGGCCCTGCCGCAGGACCGCGTCTGTCGCCGCGCCCGCGCCCGCATCGATGTCCAGGGCGATGACGGACCCCGCTTCGTCGGGACGGATCGTGGCCGCGCGCAGGGCCGTCGGCTGGAGCCAGGCTTCCCCAGCGGGCAGCCAGCTCAACCCTCCCGAGTCGGTCAGGGCGGCACCGGAAGGGACATCGGTGGTTCGCTCCGGGGGACGCCGCGGGACCGCGAGCGACTGGGCGGGGAACTGCCAGCGGCCCAGCGGAAAGAACTGCTCCTCCAGCCGGGAGATCGTGGACCGCTCGGCCTGCACGTAGTGTTCCTGAACCGCCCCCTTCCAGCCGGCGAGCATGCCCAGGAACGGGGCGTAGTGCGTCCCGTAGTCCGCCAGGACGCGCTGGCGCATCTCGCGCGGCATATGGTCCAGGATGTCCCGCACGCCAGGCGGAATGTCGTTCTCGTCAGCCATAAGGGGGATTCGGAACAAGAGGGCGGCCCGCCGGGCGGGTTCTGTACCGGGGCACGGACGCGAAAAGGGAGGGGCACCGCCGGAGCAGGCCCCTCCCGTCATGTCCGTCGAAGGTGAGGCTAGGCCGCCGCCTGCTCCGGCTCGCCGGGGCTGACGGCGAGGATGTTGTCGCCGCTGTAGTCCACGTTGTTCTGGATCATGACGCCGCGGACGACCACTTCGACGAAGTTGCCCGAATCGGTGCCGTTGGTGGACCCTTCGGGGTACTCCTTCTCGATGTAGGAGTGGACGTAGCCCTTGTGGATGGTCCAGATCTTCTTGGGGGTCTTGGAGCGGTCCAGCGTTTGCAGCTCGACCGTCTTGAACCGCTTGGGTCCCTGCGGGGCCAGCGCCCACTGGGCGATGACGACGTCGTGGTCGAGCGGCATGGTGATGGTGAACTGCATCACCGGAACCTGGACCGCCTCCCGGACCTTCTTGTCGCTGTCCAGGTCGTGCAGAATCTCGACGCGGGCGTCAAAAACGCGGTTGATCTTGTGTCCTTGGACTGTCAGGTTCGGCATCTCGTTTCCTTTCGGTGGGTCGGTGAGAGACAGCTCTCGGCGTAGCGGACTGCGGCGCGCGGCGACCAACGCCGCTCTTGATTTAGACCAAAACTGGGTCAGAACTTGGGTCAGAAGCTGATGCCGAACTCGTCGATCAGGCCCTGCTCGAAATAGAGAACGACCTTGAAGTTGTTTCCCCCTTCGCGCTGAACCTTAAACTCCTGTCCGGCCTTCAAGGCGCTGGGGAACGAGTTGACCAGGCGAGCCGGGTCGTACCACTTGGTCCACTTGAGGATATAGCTGAGGTGTTCCGTGAGCAGCGCCTCGGCCTTTTCCTTGTCTTCGGGCATGGAGCCGCCGTAGCCCAGCTCCCAGGCCGCGCGCAGGAGCCGCTTCAGATAGACCTCCTGGCGGAACAGGTGCAGGTGCCGGTAGGACTGCTCGCCGTCGTCCTTGTGCAGGCGGCGTAGGGTCCGCGGGACGGACAGGAAGGGCGAGCGGCCCGAGACGTGCGTGAAGGCCAGGAACGGCATCCCCGGACTGAGCAGGTCGCTCATCAGGCCGTCGTTGAGGAAGTGGTCGGTCGGCAGATCCGTCTCGCCGAGGTACGGGTTGATCGACAGGTCGATCCCGATGCCCGGCAGGTCGGCGCGCATCGAGGTCACGTCCTTTTTGGCGTGCTGTAGCTTGCGGCGCAGGTAGTCCGGGACGTCGTTCGCCATCAGGCGGCCCGCCGCCACGAAGCAGGAGCGCACGGAAAGCTCCGGCACGTCCACGCCCACCTCGATGCCCCCGTCCGCCGTCTTGCCCGTGACCAGCTTGCCGTCGGGCGGCAGGATGGTGAAGTCCGGCAGGCACAAAATGCCGCAGTCGCCCGACTCGCGCTCCACGACCGAGTCGATGGCGTAGGCGTCGTTCAGGTTCTGCAAATACTCGCGCCGCGTCCGGCCCGCGCGGACGCGCTCCTCGGGCGAGAACAGCACCTGGAAGCCGTACTCGTAGCCCCAGTCCATCAGCGGCAGCATCTCGTCCACGTAGGCGGGCTTGCCGTAGCCGAAGTCGTCCGCCCCCGCCGTCTCCTGGGCGGCCTGGATAGCCTCCAGGATGGGGTCGTCCAGCATGATCGAGGCTTTTTTGCGCTTGGGCGGCCTCTTCTTCTTAAACTCGGTGACGTTGGGCACGATCACGAACGAGATGGCGTCGCGGAACTGATTGTTCGCCTGGGCGTTGGCGGCCTCGAAGTAGCGCTTCAGCTCGTCGGGCCGGGCGAGGAACAGGCCGGGCAGGTCGTCGTTGGCGACCACAAGCTCCGGCTTCATGCCGTCGGGCACGCGCACGTCGCCGGGGAACTCGTTGAACAGCAGGTAGACGCCCATGATCGTCTCGAACAGCGGCGTGACCGTCTGCAAAAACGACTCGACGGCGTTGCTGTAGACGCCCAGGAACATGTCGTGGTAGTGCTCGACGTCGCGGATGTCCGGGTTCAGCAGGGCCAGCTCTTTGGGGTTCTGGAGGACGGTCGCGACCAGGTTGCCCATCAGAGGGGCAATCATGCCCCGGTCGATCATCTTGTCCATGAACTTGCCGACGGCGATGGGGAAGCGCTTCTCCTGGGGGACCAGGGCCAGGTCCTGCCCCGCCACGCGCTTGCTCTCCTCGCGGATCTTGTCCAGGGCGTTGTCCAGCGTCCGCACGGCCAGGGCGGTGCCGGCTTCCTTGCCGCTCTCGGACTTGACCAGGGCCGTGCCGTCTTCACCCTTAGCTTCCTCGTCCTTGCCCTCTAAAAGCTTCTTGCTTTTTTTGCCGTCCGCCTCGGCTTCGGGCGCGGCCAGGGCCGGCAGGGAGGGCATCTGCTGGGGCGAGGCGATCAGGGCGCGGTTCTTGCCGAACTCGATCTGGTAGACGTTGGGGTCGATCGCGCCCCCGCCGGGCGACTGGCGCTTCAGCTCCCGTGCCGTCTGTTCCAGGCCGTAGACGACCGTGGGCAGGACGCGCACGGTGTCCTCCAGCGCCCCCTGGAACTCGTCGGCGGCAATCTGGTAGGTTTCCAGCGCGCGCACGGTGTCCTTGGAAGCGGGGTTGCGCTTGACTTCCAGCATCAGCCGGTCGTTCTTGACCTGCACGTCCTCGGCGATCTTCCGCATCAGGGTGCGCTGGTTCTTGGGTTTGAAGGCGAACAGCGAGGCATCGACATCCACGCGGAACGTGGACACGTCCTGCCGGACACGCTTCTTGATCAGGTCGCGCAGGCAGCGGATGTAGGGGTGATCGGACGTGACTCGAATCTTCTTCCAGCCCGGCCCGCCTTCCAGCGAGAACTCGAGCTGCGGCGGCCCGGCATCGGGAGCCTGCCCCTCGCCGCCCTCCCCGTCGATGGCGGCGGGCACGGCCTGCGGGCCGCGCACACGGTAATAAAAGCCGGGCTGGAACTTGTCCAGGAAGTCGGAGAACGAGGTAACGGTCAGATTCTCGCGCACCAGCGCCATGAACTGCTCTTCGGACATCTCCTCAATGCGCGACAGTAGGCCGCCCAGCGAGGGCGTATATTCCCGGTCCTGCTCCAATGCCTCAGGGTCAAGGTACTCGTCCAGGTTGACCTTGGCGAACAGCACGGCCCGGTTGGTCCTCCCCAGCATGGCGCGGTTGGCTTCCAGGATGGTCTCGTTGGTGATCGGCACGCGCGTGTCTCCTTACGTGTCTCGTTGCGTTTCAGACGTTATGAGGTTGATGCGTTGCGAGGGCTTCAGAATGTCGGCGGGGCTTCGGAATGTTGGAAGTGCTCCAAAAGGCGAGGGCGGCGGCGCTTCCTGCCGCGTTGTTCCCAATCCAGCCCTGATGCCACACCTGGGCCGCGTGCTATCCTGGGCCGCGTACTATCCTGGGCCGCGTACTATCCTGGGCCGCGTACTATCCTCAGCCGCGTCAAACCACCGGGCGGCCGGCCAGCGCGAGCCAAAGCCAGTAGCCGGCCCCAAGCCCCGCCAGGGCGGCCAAGACGAGCAGCGCGTAGGCCAGCCAGCCGGTACGCGGACGCAGCCGCAGGCGGGCGCGGTCCGGGAACGCCTCGGCATCCTCCCAGGCGGGCCAAAGCGCGTGAAAGGCCAGCGACTTGTCGGAAGCCAGACGCCGCCCGCGCCAGTCACACAGGTCAAAGCAGCCCGGTTTCTCGGCCTTGTTCAGGATAATGCCGATCACCTTCTGGATGCGGTCCTCGGCGTCCACGTAGGTGTACTCGGCGTGCCCGTCCAGCGCCTCGCGCGGCCCGACCCGGTACAGGTCGCGGCGCAGGACCAGGGACAACTCGGGCCGCGCCGCCGCACCCGCCGCCGGCCCCCCCGCCAGCGAGTGCAGCGAGTCACCGCGCAGCAGAAGCCGGTCGCCGTACCAGAAGTGGCGCGAGATGCGGCTCAGGGCGTGCTGGGAGCGCCGCACGTCGGTGTGGTTGACGCAGTCCTGGTAGAGTTCGGCGAACGTCTGATGGGCCGCACAGCCCCGAATCCAGAACGGGCGAACGTCGGGCAGCTCGGGGACCGTCACCTTCACGTCCACGAGGTCTGCGGCGCGCGGGTGTTCGCCGGAGGTGGTCATCGGCTTATTATATCACAGTCCATCGGGGTTGACAAGGGCGGGCACGGCGGGCCTGAAAAACAAAAAACAGGCCCATCCACGATAACTTAAACCGTGGGTGTGGGCCTGCTCTTTGTCGACTTCTTTGTCGGCGGCAGCCTGATCAATAGCGAAGGGGAGATTCGAACTCTCGACATTCCGGGTATGAACCGGACGGTATGACCGCGTCGATCCACACCAGGCCAGACAGTTGACACAATGGGATACCGGGAAACAGCCCCGATCCGTCGCATACGCCCCCATTATACCCCGCTCTGCCACACTTTGAAGCCCCCGAAGTCGGAAACCTGCGGTGTGATCGTGAATCACACCGCCGCCACAACGGGAAAAGAACTGCCCGCCCCAATCCCCGCCGCGCCCGGTATTCCTCCAGACTCGCCCGCTCGACCAGAAACGACTCAGGGGCGCGTTGTCGCTGTGCCCAGCGGAACTGTTGGTCAGGCCCAACTTGGATCAAGGTTAGTAGGCGATGGGGCGCGGCGACGGGCGGGGGCGGATCGGCAACTTCCCGCACCGCACCCAAGGCCCAAATGAGAAGGGCAGGCGCAGAATCCTCTGCGCTTGGCCTTCTCCACGTGTCCTCACCATCATCCGCCCCGCGCCAGCGCGTACCAGCCACCCCGCCTATCCTGCACCAGACTCGACGCCGACTTCGCCTCGCTCGCCTCGCGCAGCCAGCGCAGCACCTGCCACAGCCCCTTGACGTCGGCCTCCAGATATTCGGTGAGTGTCGTCATCTCCTTAGTTTCCAGCGGCTCGGGATGATCATAGGCTTCCCAGCCCATGACCATGGCGGAGAGGCCCGACGACAGGTCCTCGGGCCATGGGGACCGGTAGCCGGGCGCGTATGCCCCCACCGCCTTGACAACTTCCTTTAAGCCATAAGCCCACGCACCCGGAACCCCAATGGGCGCATCGGCAAACACTTTTCGTACATCCACCCACGGCAAGTCCGTCAGGCGCTCCAACCCGTGCCGCTCTGCCGCCCCCTTCGACTGAGAAATCTCCGCTGGACTCCAGTGATAGAGCGCGGCGGTGCGGTCGGGATCGAAGACGCCCTGCTGGTGGAGAAAGGCGAGGAACTTTCCGAACATCTCCTGCTCGGCGTCCGGGTGTTCGCGCGCGGCCACGAAACAGCGGAAGTGCCACTCGCCGTGTTCTTGCCAACCGACGCCGATCATGAAGATCATGGGGCACCCCGTGAGTTGAGGTAGAACCACGAAGTCAGACAGACGACGTCGGCACTGCCATAGACCGACTCAGGTACCCACTACAAGGCCGCTTTTTTTATGACGGGCACACGTCGCGCCATAAGTTCCAACGTGCGCTTCAATCCCTTGATTCGTCCAACGTCTCTGTCCTCGCCCAACGCCTGCACCGCCTGAGGCGCGACATTCTTGACCCACGCGGCTTCGAACTCGCTCCCCCTCTGACCAATCCAATTAAGGAACGAATACTCTTCCGGGTCTGGTTCGAACCCGTACTGCCTTCCCCAGAATTTCAACCAAACGAGACACGGGTCCTCCTGGGTCAAGGCTCGCAAGCCCGTCGCGGGCATCCAGTCCTCCTCGACTGCGTCATGGCCGCCCGACGCTTCTTCAAGTTTCGACATCACTCATCCCTGCGGGCGTGCTGGATTCCGCCCGGCCTCTGGCGCGGCGGGCGTCAAGGGTCCGGGCGGGGTGCGCCCTTAGAGATGTATTCGGAATATGCGGCAGGAGACACCTGGCATGGGGTGTGGAAGGGGCGCGAAAAAAACTTGGCAGCGAGACGACTTTTTTCCGTCCGTCTGTGGACTTTGGAACTATCATTCAGAGACGGTAATGGTGCGGCCAAGTACCGCGCCGAAGGAGAAACTATCATGATTGAAATTAAGAACGTTGCGGTGGTCACAGGATCGCCGAACGAGGTAAGCCGCTTTGTGCGGATCGTCTTGAAGGAGGCGGCCTGGGAGTTCGCACCAGACTGGGACAAGCCCACCCCGCCCGACACCACCATCGACGGCGACGAACTCGTTCCCGGTGAAACCCAGATGTCGATGGACATCGTCACGGACTGGTAGCCCGCCACGGCCAGCCTCCTCGCCGCATCCCGAGAGGTCCCTCCGTCAGCCTCTACACAGAGTTCGCGGCGACGAATGTGCCAGTCAGCGTCTACGGGGATGCTGACATCCAAGACGGTCAGGTCAGAGCCTAGGACTACTATCACGGAGGCCAAGGTCGTGCGGGCTTCCATGGCGACGGCTGCCCCGTGCGGTGGTGGGAGTGGTCCCCCAAGGCAGTGGGGGCCTGTTTGGAGGCCACGAGTGCGTCCTCAGACGGTTGATGGCACTGAATGTGGGCCACTCAAGTTTCTGAGTGGCCCCCATCCCGACTCGAAGCGGTAACTGCGGACGTTACCGTTGTGACCGCGGGTGCCGTCACTGGCACCGCACGGACGGCCACGGCTGCGACGTCATCAACAGCGCCGTCCAGTAAGGTCAACTTAGCCCCGACAACCAGGCCAAGCTGCGGCAGCAGTTCGCCGAGACCGCCGCGCAGTTCGCGCCAGGGCATTACTTGGGCGAAACCAGAGCCTCGGCATCCCCGGTCTTGGGCTTCTAATGGTCCGCTATTCGGAGGTTGGCCCGTCGATTAGCACAGGCGGTCATCGGGAGCGACGGGTCAGAAGTGAGATGTTGCAACAAATATGCGACAGGTCACACGCGGCATCTTCCGGCATCCTCATCATCCCGAATCCGGGATTCCTCATCAGGCGACCAAACTGTAGTTATTCTCACACTTCAGGCCTCCACCCGACGCCTTGCGCGGCCCGTCTCGGGCAGGTAGACTGCGAACTGATCTGGCGTTGAACGTCACTAGACTGCGGATCGTGTCCGTCGCGGCCTTAGTCGAGATGAGGAATGAAATGAGCAGAGCAACGGAGCGTCAGCGAGTACGGGACAAGCAGACGGTGCTTGCGGCGGTCGGAGACTTGACGCTAGAGGCGCTACAGCGGGCGAAACGGCACCCGCAGGCCGGGGTGTCGGCAGCCGCAGAGCGACTGATCGCCAGGATTGACCGCAACAAGTCGGACCATGACAGCAAGGATCGGAGACGGCCTTAATGTTTCTGGATCGGCAAAGGAGAACTCACGGAGACAATGAGGATGGACACGTTCTCGGAGACCGGACATACAAACCCCTCATCGCGAGAGGAAGGGGAACCCCAGACCACTGCCAGGGCCACCCAGCGACGGGCCGCTCTGAAGGCGGCCAAAGCCGCCGCAGGGGGTCACAGTCGCTGGCTACAAAAGAGACGGGAAGAGGAGGCCACGGCTCACTGGGCGCGATGGATGAGGCGTCACGCCGATGACCCCATCCTCGCGCTGGCCGAAGCTGTCCGCACCCTAAACCGGGCCGTCAAGGTTGGCACCTCGATGGCCCCAGGTAGCGCGGCCAGGAAGCCGCTCCTCAGCGCCGAAGATCGCGAGCGAGCCTACAAGGTCAAGGATGAGTGGATTGGGCTGAGCCAGCGTTTCCTCATCGACGGCAAAGTGGCCCGCCAGGAAACGTTCTGGGGAGGCAAGCCGTCGCGGGTGCTGTACTCCCACACGTTCAACGTCCATGGCAAGGCATTCTGTTTCCACTCCTACCAGCCGCCCATCATGCTGTCCACGGAGCGGGGCGAGGACCTGCCTGCTTACGGTACATTGATGTCGGTGGAAGAGTAGGAGGCGCTGAGGATGTCCGGTGTGCAACTGCTACGGATGGTGCGACACTCGATGTCCCTTTACGGCAGTTTTATGGCCGACGAGGGCGACACGCTGCAAAAGGGCGAGCCAGCCTCAAAGGGCGATCATCGGGATCAAGGGAAATGAGGAGGGACTTCTAAATGAAAAGGTAAAACCGGGCGGTTAAGGTCCTCCGCATTCGCCGCATCTACGACGACCCGGAGAAGTAGGCGGCGTTTGAGCAGGCCCTGATCACTACCGGCCATTGGGCAAAGTGCCAGGATTGCGGGCAGCCAAAGTACGTCGTCCCTGGCTACCTTGATGAGTGCCGAGAATGCAGCCGCAAGGCCAGGGGGGAAGGATCGTAGCCCGGTTTGGCGGCTGGTCCCCGTCACACGACCGACGCCGAAGGCGCGACGGGCCGCGGAACGACAGGCACGGGCGGCGGTTGCGCCCCTGCCCGCAGCAGGAACGCGGCGATGTCCTCCCGGTGCTGATGCAGAGCCTCGCCGTAGGCCGTCTCGCCGTCCTCGGAGCGGGCATCCAGCGAAGCGCCGTGCGCCGCCAGCATCCGCACCAGCGGGAGCGAACCACCGCGCGTCGCGTCCATCAGCATCGTCCAGCCCCGCTTCCCTGGCACGTTGGGGTTGGCCTGGTGGGACAGAAGCGCCCGGGCCATGTCGGGCTGCTCGTGCTGCACCGCCGACCAGAGTGCCGTCCCCGCCTTGCCGTTGACGTGATTGACATCGGCGTTATGCGCGACGAGGAGAGTCACGACGTCCGTATGCCGCTCCCACGCCGCCATCGTCAAGGCCGTGTCGCCGTCCCCGTCCGCCGTGTTGACGGCGGCACCCTTCGAGAGCAAGAAACTGGCGACGGCGACGTGGCCGTTGGTTGAAGCCCATGACAGCGAGGTACGGCCACAGCCGCACGCCGCGTCCACGCTCGCGCCGCGAGCCATCGCGCCCTCCGCCTTTGCCAGATCGCCGTCTTGGGCCGCCCGTACGAGCGCCGTGTCCGGGTCCGGGTGGTAGTGCTGCCAGACGCCGTAGCCGATCAGCCCAAAGATGAGCAGGAAGGAAATCAGAAGCTGTCCCCACGGAGCCTTCTTCTTGGGCGTCCGGGGCGTGCTCGGCCTCTCCGGTGTGTCGGGGGGCTGTGGCGGGGAGGGCGGCTTGGGGGCGGCTGGAAAGGGATTGTCTGGAAGCGGATTGTCTCGCAGTGCCAAAGGGAGAGGCGGGAGGGAAGCACCCGGTGTGGGGTCATTGCTGCGGAAACCGGTGACGAAGTCGTTTCTTTGAAAATCGTTTCTTTGAAAATCGTTTCTTTGAAAATCGGTGCGCTGCATCGGTGTTTCTCCTGAGACGTCCCTACGTGTGGTTGCTTGGCGGTATTGTACCCCGTTTTTCGATTGCCAGTACCGGGGGACGGCGACGGCCAGTGCGCTTCGGTCAGGTCCCTTCCCTCGCCGCCCCGTCCACGAGCCTATGTCGTTCACGGCAGGTCCGCAGTCAACCAGGACGAGCGCGGCCCCGTCACCCGCTGTAGTTCGTGTCGAAGAACGCCTCCGCAGGCCTCACCAGGGCGGCGATCCACGCCCCCTGCGCGGCCTCCCTCAACGCCAGCGCGAGCGGCCACTGGCAAGTGACATCGAAGAGGCCGTAGTGGACCAGACGCGGGTCGTCGTGGGCGTGGTACGGGTTGTCGTAAACGTCCGGGACGTACACACGCAACAGGAAGTCTCGGCCTTGCGGGAAGAATGCGGTCCGCACATGGGTTTCACCCGCGCTCGCGCCTGCGAGTGCATCGTCCGAATCCAGTAGGGACCGCAGTTCGAGCCAGGAACTCGGGTGCGCCTTGGTCACGAAGCCATCGTGGTCGTGCCAGTCCTGTAGCCTGAACAGCGGCTCACCAGGGCGGTGGGCGTGAAGGACGCCCACCACAGCGATGAGTGCGCGCCGCAGGACGGGCAGGGCCACGAGTTTGTCCATAACCACCGTCACGCCGTCGAACGGCGCTTGCGCCGCCCGCCACCGCCTGTCGAATTCACTATCCATGCTTGATCCAGCATCTCAGCAGTTACTCCCGGTTGCGACCCATCACCTCGCGCATCCAAGCGGCGAGACTACTGCCGTAATCCACTCCATCGCAGGAAGGCCACAACCCGCTTGTTCCCCGCCCCCTGCGCCATCGCCAGCGGCGTCTGCCCCTTGGCATTCCTCGCACCGACCTGGGCACCCGCCGCCACCAGTAACCTCACGGCGGGCAGGTTGTTGTTGAACGCGGCCCAGTGCAGCGGCGTGTATCCGTACTTGTCCCTGGCCTCCAGCGGCGCGTGGTGGGCCAGCAGCAGCGCGACCATGGCCGTATCGCCGTACATGGCCGCCCGCTGGAGCGGGGTGTCCTCGTGACTGGTGCGACGCCCCACGGTGGCTCCCTGGGCCAACAGGAGCCGAGCCACTTTCAGGTAGTCCGCGGGCGTCTCGTTCGACGTGGTCGCCAGGCCCAGCGCGCTCCCCTCCGCCATGCTGAACTCGCCCCCGTCCTGGTCATCGCCGTGGTTGGCGGCCAAGAACAACGCCGTCTCGCCGTCGCGGGTCGCCGCCGACACCCGCGCCCCGCGCCCCAGCAGCAGGTGCACGATTCCAGGGTGACCCCCTGCAGCGGCGAGGTGGAGTGGCGTCAGCCCGCCTTCGGCGGCGGCGTTCACGCCCGCACCGTGGTCAAGAAGCAGACTCGCCATCTGCACGTCACCCCTGACCGCCGCCGAGTCGAGCGGCATCCAGCCGTGTGCGGCGGGCGCGTCGACGTCCGCCCCTCGGTCGAGCAAAAGGCGGGCCGTCCCCGTGAGGCCCTGTGAGGCGGCACTGTGGAGAGGCGTCAGCCCGTCCTGCGCCCGCGCCCTCGGATCCGCGCCGTGGGAGATCAGCAGGCGCGCCGTGGCCTCCGTGGACGCATTTTCCAGCGGCGTCCGCCCCAGGTCGTCAGCGGCGTCTACGGCAGCCCCGTCATCGAGGAGCAGTTGCTCGACATCCCGGTGGCCGTTCTGGGCCGCCAGGGTCAGGGGCGTGATTCCCGCGGTCGTCCTGCCGTTGACGTCGGCTCCCTTGCCGATGAGCAGCCGCGCCACTTCCGCCCGCCCGTATTTGGCGGCGACATGGATGGGCGTCAGGGCGTCGCGGTCATCGTAAGCGAACTCCGAGGAAGGGTCGGCGTCGGCGATCACGTCCACCGTCAACCCGCGCCCGAGCAGCGTTTTTGCCTCGGCCACGTCGCCCATCCTCGCGGCCTGGTGGAGCGCCGTCCACGGGTGACGTTGTTCAGCCCTAGGGCGGAGCCAGGTCAGTGCCGCCGCAAGGCCCAAGAGGGCGACGACCGCGGCGGCCAGCCCCCGCCGCCTGTTATTACTGTTCATCGCCATTATAACTACCGGTCAAACCAGGCCACGAGCCGTACCAACTCGTCGCCGTAGTCCTGGGCCAGCCGCGCCATCAGGTCGAACAGGTCGAAGAGGAGTCGCCACTCGCCATTCTTTTCCAGCACCTCGCGGCGGGAGATGCGCTCCACCTTCCACACGTTGCCCCGGTCCTCCCAGGTGCGGCCCTCCTCGATCACGTCGCCTTCTCTGGGCGCGGCCTTGCCCCGCAGCACCAGCCCCCCGTCCTCGGCCCGCGTGTAGAAGCGGGGCCTGCCGTCCACGGCCTCCTCGTCCCAGTCGATGGCCTTGACCTCCTGCCAGGTGATCCAGGACTGGGCGAACGTCCCCCAACGCTCAATGTCCTTCTTCGACTCGGAGGACAGGTCGGGCGGCAGGCCACGGGCGCCGACGGTGGGCCGCAGGTCCTGGAAGATGCGGTAGATTTTTGTCGGCACCGTCGCCGCGCTGCCGTCCGGGAGGGTGGCCGCGGTGGTGAGCGGGGTGGCCCCGAACATCTCGCGCCCCTTCAGGAGCGCCGAATACTGACCGCCGCGGCTCCCCGCGGCCAGGCCGAACAGCCCCGCCTCGGTGCACAGGTAGAGACCGTCGTGTTTGACGGTCTGGGTGTTGCCGCCGTCCGCGTCCTGGGAGATGGTCAACCACTGGCCGTAGAACAGGCCGTAAATTTTCTTGCCGTCCAGCGGGTCGAAGTGGTCTCTGGTGAAACTGCCGTCGGCGTTCTGGACCGTGAACGCGAGGCCGTCGCCCTTGCCCCAGGCCGTGAACGGCTGGCCGCCCCCTGTTTGCCTGGCTCCAGAACTTCCGCCGTTTGGTCACGCGCTGGGAGCGCAAGGCGCAGAACTTTCAGCGCAAGGCGCAGAACTTTCTCGGCTTTGTGCAGCTTGGCTGCATCATTATCTTGCTCCGACGTTTATGAGATAGCTTCTAGCCTGCCGTTTGCTCCCCGTCGCCCGCCAGGGTGTTGTCTTCGCCTAAGACATCGGATCGATTCGGGAGGGGCTGGTCAGGGACACGCACCGACACCCGCCCCTGTTCGTCCACCGTCACCCGCCCCTGTTCGTCCACCGTCACCCGCCCCTGTTCGTCCACCGTCACCCGCCCCTGTTCGTCCACCGTCACCCGCCCCTGTTCGTCCACCGTCACCCGCCCCTGTTCGTCCACCGTCACGCGGGGCGTCGGCCTCAGAGTTAAGTTCAGGTGGTAGCGGGTGTGCCTACGCAGCCCCGTGCGCCACAGGGCATCCTTGTCCACGAGGTCATTCAGATCGCGCGTGGTCGTGGAGTGCGGGGCGCGGGTGATCTTGGAATACTTGTCCGCGCTCAGGCCGCCCTTAAAGCCTTCCGTCCCCTCCTCGAACATCCGAAGGAGTGCCTTCTCCTGCCGCCCGTTCAGTTGCCCCCTCAAGCGCTCCATCATCTCCGCCTTGTCCAGGGTGAAGAGTATCTGCGCCTCGGTGCGGTGCAGGGCCTCGACGACGATCCCCGCGAACCAGGCGACCCAGTCGCCCACCTCGCCTCCCGACTGAGTCGCCTGCAGCGCGCCGTAGTAATCGCTCCTGCGGGCGAGAATGGCGGGGGAGAGGAACAGGAGGGTGTCCTGCCCCAGGGCCTGGAGCAACGCCTTCTCCGCGACGGCCCGCCCGATGCGCCCGTTCCCGTCCTCGAAAGGGTGGATGCTCACGAAGTACAGGTGGGCGAGCGCCGCCCGAGTCACGGCGGGTTCGCCCGGCGACGCCCCGTTGAACCAGTCTAAGAAACGTGCCATCTCCGACGGCACGCGCGCCGACGGGGGCGCTTCGAAGTAGACGCGGGGCTTGTCCGCTCGACTGGACACCACCTGCATCGGCTCTGGGTGCGTGCGATAACGACCGATGTCTTTGATCCGAAATCGTTCCCCCAGGGTCTCCTGGCTCGCGCCAAGAAGAGACTGGTGCCAGGACCACAGCGCCTCGTCCGTGAGCGGCGCGGCGAAGTCCTTGCGGGCGGCCACGGCCATCTCGGACACGCCGCGCTCGGCGGGACCCGAGTCGTCGTCGCCCTGCTCCAGGCCGAGCCGACGGCGGATCGACTTCAGTACCCCCTCGGGGAAGACGGCCTCTCCCTCGATCCGCGAGGTGCTGACGGCCTCCTCACTTATGATGTGTGCAAGCATCTCGTCGTATTCGATGAGCCGCAGCCTCTGCGCGATACCCTGTAGGCGTCCCGCGCGCACCAGAAACTCGTCCTCCGCGCGGCGGAAGCGATGGCCTTGCCAATGAAATTCGGGCCAATCCTCCCGTTGCCAGTTCCAAGCCATGGGTTATAGAATCCTTTCTTATTACCCATATTGTACCCGAATAATGGGTTATAGGAGCTATTCCTATAACCCATCACCAAGGTCGCAGCAATTCTGAAGGTCACTTCAGTTGCTCGCCGCGCTCGGCAGCATCCAGCAGTTCCGGGTCGGAGAACTTGGCTCGGACTAAACGCCCCATCACCTTGGGGCGCAACGTGTCCCAGCCCTCGCGCAGGGTCACGCGCTTGCCCAGGGCCTTGGCGGACGCGGGCGTCTTGGCTTGGCGCACCTTCTGGCGCTCGGCGGGATCGTCGGTCTTGAGCGCCTAAAACGCGTGCTCGTTCGTCGGGTAGGTATCGCCGTTGATCTCGACGGGGTTATGGGTGGAAGTTTGAGAGGAAGAGGTACTCGCCTGTAAAACTGGTGATCGGCGTGCTATTGGACATCTGGCTGGCCTCGTTTCGGTGGAGGTTTGCGACCATTCTACCTTCTAATCTGAAGCCACCGAGCCGACGCAGCCGCTACCCGCGTCAGCGCCACATAAAACAGGCGGCGCTCCTCGGCGAACGCGAATGGCTCGCCATCGGCAAGGACCAGGCCCAGCACGGGGTCGTCTGCAACTTCCGAAGGGAAGCCGTGCCTGCCGCTGGTCAGGCCGAGGAGCACGACGTAGTCCGCCTCCAAGCCCTTGGAACCGTGTGCGGTGAGGAAGCGGATGTTAAGGCGGGGGAAGCGGGCCTGGAGCGCCCGGAGGTCATCGGGGGCGGTGAAGCCGTAGCGCCCCAGCAGGAACACTGACGCCGCACCCAGGGCGGCGATCTCGGCGAGGATGGTCGGGAGCGGGTCGTCGCCCTCGCCGTGCCTGTACACGACGACGCCAAGCTTATCCGAGGTTGCCGCTGTGGAGAGCCGCTTGCGGAGTTGACGCGGGTTGCGCTGGACGAAGTGCGAACTGAAGGCGGCGATCCTGTCATGGAATCGGAAAGTGCGGTCCAGCGCCGTCCTGCGGGCGGGGCCGAAGTACCCCTCGAAGTCGGTGGTGAGCGAGATGTCGCTCCCCGTGAACCGGTAGATGGACTGCCAGTCGTCCCCGACGCAGAACAGTTTCGCGCCCTGCACCTGGCCCCGGAGCGCCCGGATCAGCCCCGCTCGGCCAAGTGAGATGTCCTGGAACTCGTCCACGATGATGTAGCGAAATTTCGACCGGTAGGTGCCGTGCGCGACGTGCCCACGCGCAGCCCCAGCCCGTTGTAGGTGAACGTGTCGGTCGCGCCCGGCGAGGTCATGCGGGTCAGCCGGTCCTCGTCGTCGTAGGTGAAAGTGTAGGTAGTGGCTCAATACGAGTTGTTATGGTAGATTGTTTTCATGGTCACTCGAACAATTACTTGTTACCATTGCAGCAGCACGGACTTGATCCGTTTCGGCTTCCAGAACGGCAGACAGCGCTACCGCT
>JAABUZ0100000633.1_pt1 | contig 82809 bp, 73 predicted proteins | sample 5562091 | NCBI WGS metagenome assembly JAABUZ01 (sample SAMN12813069, study PRJNA571459) | rock metagenome | isolation source: Antarctica rocks | place: Antarctica: Victoria Land, Linnaeus Terrace sud | collected 2015-12-21
TGCAGGTGTTTCCACGCACCTACGGGCTGGTGGGCAGGGAGCGTACCGCGCCCTCGGGCAAGCGCCAGTCCACGGGCGTGGCCGGGCTGGATGAGATGATGGCGGGCGGCATCCCGCTGGGCGACTCGGTGCTGGTGGCGGGGCCCTCGGGGTCGGGCAAGTCAGCATTGGCGACGCAGTTCCTGGCGGAAGGGGTGAGGCAGGGCGAGCCGGGCGTGATTGCGATCTTTGAGGAACGTCCTCAGGACTATGTCAGCCGCGCCGACCACTTGGGGCTGGGCCTGGATGAAAGCATTACCGAGGGCAAGCTGAAGGTGCTGTACCTGCGGCCTCTAGACCTGTCTGTGGACGAGGCCCTGCGCGCCGTTTTGGACGCTGTTCGGGAGCTTGGGGCGCAGCGGGTGGTGATCGACTCGATGACGGGCTTTGAGCTGGCTCTTGCGCCTGCGTTCCGCCAGGACTTCCGGGAGTCTTTGTACCGGATGATTGTGGCGTTGACGGGTGCGGGTGTGACGGTGGTGACGACGGTGGAGACGATCTCGTCGTTCACGGACCTTCGGTTCAGCCCGCACGCGATCTCGTTTTTGAGTGACGACATTATTTTGCAGCGGTATGTGGAGATTGACGGGCAGCTTCGGCGGATCATGCTGGTGGTGAAGATGCGGGGGGGAAACCACAGCAAGGACATCCGGGAGTACGAGGTCACGTCGCAGGGCCTGGTGGTAGGAGCGCGCTTGACCCAGTACAAGGGACTCATCAGCGGACTGCCCGAACGCTTAGGCTGATACCGGATGGGATACCGGGTTTTTTGAGCGGCCTGGGGAAAAGCGCAAGCAATGGGTCTGCCCTTGTTTGCGCACGATGCTTGCCGCGCGAAAACTGGGCTTGGGAGGGGTACGCGGCGGCATTTCTTTCTTGTTTCCCCGGCGTTTCTTTCTTGTTTCGCCTTCGTTTCCAGCGCGCACCGACGACGGAACAATTTGTTCCGTCGTTGGCAGGCCGTGGAAACGCAGGAAAAATGCCCAAGCAAACCGAAGGGAACATAAAAACAGCGGCGGAACAAACGCGCCTTCCGCCCGTGCCGCTCGGCGGGCGGCATCATGCTTGTTGACGTAGTATTCCCCTTTTGTTGACGGAGTGCTCCCCTGCACGTTTCATGGAGCAGAAAAGAGGTGCCTCTTGGACGGTGACACGGAAACGCAGCGGACGGAACAGTATGGGCAAAATGACGAGATGCAGGCGATCAATGAACAGCTTGTCATTGCCGCCGTCCGGCAGCAGGAGCTTGCCGAAGCGGCTCTTGAAAGCGCGAGCAGCGCCCTGAAAAGCGGCGCGCTGTATCGCCTGCTGGCCGCAAACTTCCCCGGCGGCATGGTGCTGTTGTTCGACCATGACCTGCGCCATGTTCTGGCCGACGGCCAGGAACTTGCGGCCTTGGGCCTGTCCAAACAAGCGATGGAAGGCAGGACTGTCTGGGAAACGTTCGCGCCCCAGACCTGCGGGCAGATTGAAACGGCTTATCGAGCGGCATTGGCAGGCGTATCAACGGTTTTGGAAGTGCGGTTTCCTGCCGAAACGTATTTGCGGGAAAACAAAGAACACTTGTACCGGGTGCATACGCTGCCGGCCAGGGATGAGCGGGACGGCATCTTGATCGGCATGGCGGTGGTCCATGATATTACCGAGCAGCGGCGGGCCGAAGAAGCGATCCGCTGGCAGGCGCACCATGACGCGCTGACGGGGCTGCCGAACCGCGCCTTGCTGTATGACCGGCTGAACCAGGTTTTAGCGATGTCGCAACGGTCGGGCGAAAGTGCGGCCCTGCTTTTTCTGGACCTGGACGACTTCAAGCATGTCAACGACACGTTGGGCCACGATGCGGGCGACCGCCTGCTGCAAATTGTCGCCGCGCGTTTGACAGGATGCCTGCGCGTGGAAGACACGGTCGCGCGCCTGGGCGGGGATGAGTTTGTGGTGCTTTTGCCCAGCCTTCACGCCGCAGGGGATGCCGCCCAGATCGCTCAAAAGATCCTGGCGGAAATTGCAAAGCCTTTTGTCATTGACCATCACGAGATGGAAGTGACCGCCAGCGTCGGGATCGGTATTTTTCCGTTTGATGCGCGGGATGCAGCTTTACTCATGAAAGCCGCCGATGACGCTATGTACCGGTTCAAAAAAGAGCATGGCGCTGGGCCGGCACCAATGAACACCGTCGATTTGCAAAGGAAATCAGCGTGATTGCTTCCGAATATGAAGCGCAGAATACGGACATGCTGGCGATCAACGAAAAACTCGTGATTGCCGGTATTCAGCAGCAGGAACTTGCCGAAACCGCCCTGCGCACGGAGCAGCGTTTGCGCGACCTCTTGCAGGGCCTGGATGCCATCATCTGCGAGGTGGATACACAAACAGGACGGCCTATATTTCTGAACCTGCAAGCGGAAACGTTTCTCGGCCATTCCTTGGATCGATGGTATGCGCAGCCCGACTTTCTGGCCGAGATTATCCATCCCAGCGACCGCGAGCGGGCCACGACGCGGTTTTCGACATTTGTGCAGGAAGGGCACGAATACGAGTATGAGTTTCGCGCCCTTTCATCAGACAGGGACTTGGTCTGGATGCGCAATATCGTGCGCCCGGTTTACGATGCCGGGGGGAAATTGGTGCTGCTGCGTTGCGTGATCGTGGACGTGACCGTGCAAAAGCAGGCGGCGCAGGCATTGGAAGCGGCTTACGCGCGAGAGCGCACCATCACGGAAACCTTGCAGCGAACGCTGCTGTTCATGCCGCCCGAAGATGCGTTTCCGGGCCTGGCCGTCAAAACGCTTTACAAGTCGGCTTCCGAAGCTGCCCTGGTGGGCGGTGATTTCTGGGACACATTTGCGTGCGATCACGGGTACGTGGCTCTTCTTCTGGGCGATGTCATGGGACATGGCCTGCCGGCGGCGATGTTCACGGCAGAGCTCAAATACGCAGTGCGCGGCTTTGTGCGGGAGCACGTACGGCCCGCCCGTGTTTTAACGCAGATAAATGAGTATCTGTGTGAAAGTCATCGGCTGTATCGCGAAGGGCTGAACAAAGCAGGGGATGATGCCCCGGTCTGCCTGACACTCGCCATTATCAACACTGCAACAGGACAGGGCGCGGCTGCCGGTGCGGGAATGGAGCCGCCCCTGCTGGTGCGCAGTGATGGTCAAATGGAAGAACTCAAGGTCAGAGGCCTGTTGCTAGGGTTTCATTCGGGGGAAGAATACGCGGAAACAGCGTTCCAGCTTGGCCCCGGCGACATGGTAATCCTGACGACCGACGGCGTGACCGAAGCCAGGCATGGCCATTCATTTCTAGGCTACGAGGGCTTGATGCGGCTGACGCAGGAAGGGCGAGCGCTGGGGACATTGGAAAAAATGGGCCAGACAATCCTGGAAGGCGCGCGCGCATTTGCCCAGGGGACACTTAAAGACGATGCCTGCGTTCTTCTCGCGCGCCGCGCGTGAAGACCCATGCCTTCGGTCAAGCGCTGCCGGCATCGCGCACCCAAAACTGTTCTTAAAGGCAGGGCGTTTCGTGCGCTTGCGGCAGGGGTATACCCTTCGCAACGGGATATCGCATCAGCAAACCAACGCATCCTGCTCTTAAAAAGGAACCTAACATGGCCGACCACAATCTGACAAACGACGAACTGGACACAACCAAAGACACCGAACCGGCAACCAAACATGACGTCGGCATCGGCGGCGGCCTTGGGGCCGTCGGCGGCGCTATTGTCGGCGCCCTCGCAGGCGGCCCCGTGGGAGCCGTAATCGGCGCTATCGCGGGAGGCGCGGCTTCCGCAGGCGCTATCGATGTCGTGGACAAGCACGACCATGACTTCGATAGCACCGCCGCTCACGACACCACAACAGGCGGCACTGCCGGGTTTGCTGCAAACGACGCCCCCGTACGCGGCACCGGGACTGAGTACACCGGCCCCGGTGACTACCAGCGTGCACCGGCCGATGCCGGCTACGCAACCACGCCTGTTGACAGCGACTATGCAAGCGCCGCCGCGCCCGTCAGCACCGGCTACGCAGGCGCCTCCGCTGCGACCCCAACGGTCGGCACAGACACCGACCGCACAGTCCAGCTTCACGAAGAGCAGCTTCGTGCGTCCACGCAGGCCGTGCAAACCGGCGAAGTGACGCTGCGCAAGGAAGTGGTCACCGAGACCAAGAGCATTGACGTTCCAATCACCCGCGAAGAAGTCGTCATCGAGCGTCATGCCGTTTCCGGCGGCGCTGCCACGAACTTTGACACTCAAACCGACGAAGTCATCCGCGTGCCCGTGATGGAAGAGCAAGTGACGGTTCAAAAGACCCCGGTTGTCACCGAGGAAATCTCGCTAGGCAAGCGTCAGGTCACCGAAAACCAGCACGTCACAGACACTGTGCGCCGCGAGGAAGCCTACATCGACAACCCAGACAATGTCGACGTACTCGACCGTGGCACCGAGGGCAAGCGGAGCTAAGACAGTCTTGAAGGTGGTGCCGGCGTGAGCAAAGAAACGCCGATATAGCTTTTGATGGCATGGGGCACGCGGGACAATCCCGCGCGCCCCATTTTGCTGTGCGGCTCAAGGCAGGAGGTCTGCGCCCACCCAGCGCAATGGAGTTTGCCGCTTTCAGGCGGCGCGGGAAACGACGCTCAAAGTCTTGACGGCTTGCGCTTCGTATTTGGGCTTGTAATCGGGGCACTTGTAGCTGCGGGAATGCTCTTTGGGGTTCTCGGCTTCGGTGACATACACCTGCGCATTCGTGACGGCGCATTTCTCCATGCTCCGGTCATAATTGCCGCAGTCGTAGCAGCGGCGCAGGACTGTCCAGCAGACCGAGCAGCGCAGGCTGCCCACCAGCTCGACGCGCCCGCACAAAGGGCAGTGAATGTAGGTCTCCTGGAAGCCGTATTCTTGAGACTTAAGCGCCAGCCGCACCTTGCGGTTGAACTCGTCCAAAGCGCGCTGGAGTTCGGCGCAGGTCGCCAAAGTCTGGTTCATCTGGATATTGGACAAATATTCAATCACGCGCTCGTCCAGCAGGTCCGCGAGTTGCTGGGCGACTTTGTCAATGGCCTTCATATGCTGTTCCGCAGTGGCAGGGCGGTACGGCTTAGCTTTCTCGGCCCGCGTGCCCAGTGTCTTGAGCAGTTGCTCGGTGACATGCAGCGGGACGCGCAGAAACGCTTCTTTTTTATCGGGGTGCTTGAGGATAGCGGCCATGACCTTGTCGCTGTCGGCCAAATTCAGCTTTTCCTCTTTGATTTTGTCCAGCATGCGCTTTTGCAGGCCCATGTCGTGGCGCAAGGCGGACAGGGCGCGCGCGTGGCCTTCAGACAGCGCAAACTGACCGGAAGCATTGCCGCGCTGGGCGAGCTCCTGCTGCACAAAGCCGGGCAATTCCAGCAGTTCCAGTGAGCGGCGCAGGGTGGTTTCAGAGACGCCCAATGTCTTGCCGCACTTTTCCCACGACATAAATGTCAGCAGGCCCTGAATAGCACGGGCTTTTTCAATGGGGTTCAGGTCTTCGCGCTGGAAGTTCTCCAAAAGGGCGTCGGCCTGCGCGTCCTCGTCGGACATGTGCTTGATAACGGCGGGAATGTGGGTTCGGCCTGCCAGCCCCGATGCCCGAAAGCGCCGCTCCCCCATGACAATCTGGTACTTGTCTACGCCCTGCGCGTCGGGCATGGGGCGCACGACAATGGGTTCCAGGACGCCGCGCTCTTTGATGGACGCGGCCAGCTCCTGCAAGCTGTCCTGGTAGAACGACTGGCGCGGCTGGTCGGCGTTGGTCACTATCTGGGTCAGCGGGATCTGCTGCACGACTAAATTTTCGGGGACAGGCTGCGTAGACGGCATGGGACGGCTCCAATTGCGTGCGCGCGTGAGGCAAGAGCGCCGGTTGCGTGCGGACTTTGGAGTTATTGTCGGCAGGGCGGCAGGGGTTATGCAGACGGCAAAAATGCGGGCGTACACGCACGAACGCCCGAAACTTCCCATGCGGGCTTGTGCCATGCCCCGACGGGCACAGCTTGATAGAAAGAAACTCTTGCGGGGCTGAAGCCTTGCAACTCAAAGCAGCCGCCGGACCCTAGCCCGGCAGCTGCTTTGTTTACAGGACTAAGATGCCAGCTTGGCAGCCTGGTCGGTCTTTTCCCAGCCAAAGTCTGGGTTGCCGAAATGGCCGTTTTTGGCGGTCTGTGTGTAGATGGGGCGCGTGAGGCTGAGCAGCTGAATAATGCCGCGCGGGGTCAGGTCGAAGTTTGCGCGCACGCGGCGGCTGATTTCGTCCTGGTCGATCTTGGCCGTGCCAAATGTTTCTACCAGGACGGATACGGGTTCGGCAACCCCGATGGCATAGGCAAGCTGGATTTCCACTTTATCGGCTAATCCGGCGGCGACAACGTTTTTGGCGATAAAGCGGGCCGCGTAGGCCGCGCTGCGGTCCACTTTGCTGGGGTCTTTACCCGAAAACGCGCCGCCGCCATGACGGGCGTAGCCGCCATATGTATCCACAATAATCTTGCGGCCCGTAACGCCAGTGTCCGCCTGCGGCCCGCCGATGACGAAAATGCCCGTGGGGTTGACATGGTACGTGATGTTTTGCGTGACGTACTGGTCGTACTGGGCCAGCACGGGGTTAATCACGTTGTCCATGACGAGCTTTTGCACATCAGCCTGGGTCAAATCCGGGTCGTGCTGGGCCGAAAAGACCAATGTGTCAATGTGCAGCGGCTTGTCGGTCGCGGCATCGTAGGCGATGGTGACCTGGCTTTTGGCGTCGGGACGCAGGCCCCGCTCGCCCGACTTGCGAAAGGCGGTGTAGGCCGCCGTCAGCTTGTGCGCGATGGTGATGGGCAGCGGCATCAGTTCAGGGGTCTCGTTGACCGCGAAGCCGAACATCATGCCCTGGTCGCCCGCGCCCTGCGGCTTGTCGCCTTTCGCGCCGGCATCAACGCCGACCGCGATGTCCGGGGACTGCTTTTGCAGAGATACCAACACGCCGGTCGTGTCGCCGTCCATGCCGTATTCGGTCTTGGTGTAGCCGACTTCGTTGACCGTGTCGCGCACCACATCGGCGATTTCGACATAGCCCTGCGTGGTGACTTCGCCCGCGATGACGGCCAGTCCGCGCGTCAGCAGGGTTTCCACGGCGACGCGGCTTTTGACATCCTGGGTGATTAAGGCATCCAAAATCGCGTCACTGATCTGGTCGGCGAGCTTGTCGGGATGGCCTTCCGAGACAGATTCGGAGGTGAACAATTTGGCTTGAGACATGGGGTTCCTATGCTTTCTTTGCGTGTGTCAAGGCAGAGGCGCGCGTCCAATGCGCGAATGTGGTGTCACGAAACCTTGAAAAGAAAGCACAGGGGGGATAGGTAGTCATCTCGCCGGCTTCTTAACTCTTGCGCCTGCCCTTTGAGACAATCCCAAGGGGCGACGCCGGATTTAGCACCTGCCCCGGCCAGGGGAGACAAACATGAGCCGGGGTGGTTGTTGTGGTTTCATAGGGCCGTTCCCTCCACCACTCGTGAGTTTTCTGTGTGTTTTGCACCGACGCTGGGGCCGGTGCGAACGGGGCGCGCTCTGCCGCTGCGCCGTTATAATAGCACGGGCGAGCGAGTGTTGTCAAGGCGGCGAAAGTCTATGTCTTGGGTGTGTTGTCGTGGACGCCGAATGTTCTCCCTAAAGCCTCGTACACTTCGCGCTGAACGTTGCGGGGGGCTTTGCGGAGGCGGGCCAGAATGTTGAGTGTCCTTTCGGCGGGCGTCTGGATGTTGCTGCGCCCTTGATTGCAAGTGGAGCAGAGGGCGCGCAGGTTGTCGCGGTCGTCTGTGCCGCCCTGCGCGATGGGAACAATATGGTCAACGTGCAGGCGCACTTTGCGCCCCGGCGTGTATGGGTCGGGGTCTCCTGGGGCCGCGCCACACTGCTGGCACGTAAAGCCGTTGCGCTCTAAAATCTCGTTGCGGAGCTGCGGGGAGATGCTGCGCTCAATGGCAGGCACACGGTCAAGCGACTCCAACAGATACTCGCCGGGTTTGAGCGTCAGAATATCATGGTGGGAGCGGATTTGCATTCCTTCCTCATCGCGCAGTTCCCGAATACGCCGCTGATAATCGCTGATGCCCGCCACTTCGCGTATCTGGTGCGTTGTGACGACCCTGCCGACATTGCTTTCCAAATAGGCCCGTATCTTGTCTCGCGCTCCCATTGTTATCCTGCCTGAAAAACCTGTTCTGTGTGCCACTGCAAAAACTCTGGCTTTGGGGCAAACCTTTGCGGCAGCAGGATAGGATGCCCTGCAAAGTCGCGCAGGGCTGTCTGCGTCCATGCGGCGCGGGAACGCGCCAGCAGAGGCGAGACAACAACTTCGTATTGAGGCGTGATGCCTAGCAGCCCGTTGTCAAAGGCGCGGTCGTGCAGGGCACACAGGCACAGGCCATTCTGCGGGTCGGTGCGCGTGTCTTCGCGCCGCGCCCACGGAATGATGTGGCTGGCGACTAAAAGGGGCAGCAGGTCAATGCCGCACACGCAGCATTGTTCGGCATAACTGGCAAGAACTGTGCGCCGAAAGAACGACTGCACGCGCCGCGCCATAATAGTGCGCGGGGTCGCTGTTGGCCCTGTCGGGGGTATCCACAATGGAGCTTGCGTTGCGGGAACTTCCTCTTGCGGCAGGACAGGCAGAAGGGCCAACAGCCGCTCGCTCTCAGCAACAAGCGCGCCCCAGCGTCCGTTGAACTCATCCCATACGGCACGGTCAGCGGCGCTGGCGTGGGAAAGGCCGCTGATGCCTTGTGCGGCGAGTGTTGGGTCAAACGCTCCGAAGTTGCCCAGCTTACGCGCCACCGAAGCTGGCGTGCGGCCCAGCAAAAGCGCAAGTCGTTGAACGTCTGGATTGCGGGCTGTTGTTTGGCGAAAGGGTGTCTGACAATAGAGGTACAGCGCGAGAACAATCTCATCTCGCTGCCAGGCTGTGCCGTATCTGCCCACGTCAGAAGGGGGCATTGTCACTGCGAAAAAGGAACCATCAGAAAGCAGTGTCCGCTTTTGTCCGCTTGCGGCGCATAATCGGGGTCGCGGTCAACTTGGTAGTCGCTCACTAGCTCCTGCGTTGTCATGCGCTCTAGATGGTAGCGCACCCCGTCGACCATGACAACAGCATACTCTCGTCCATCTTCGGCAAGCAATGGAACGGCAAGCGTTCCTTCTCCGCCTTCCGCCGTGAGGCGCACCATGCGTGCGGCATTGCTGCCTTTAGCAGATGGCGTGGGCAGCATGATCTCTTGAGCAGCGGCCATGTGTGTTTCCTTTCGAGTGTGTCGTGATTATTGATTGTATCTGCTTCAGTACGTCCATAATGGGTATCCACATAGCCTTGCGTGGGTCGGCTTCGCGGTTCTTGTTCAGCAGGCTGAAGCCCTGGCAGGGTGGCCCACCTATCACAAGGTCGGCTTGTGGGATACATGTTTTTGGATCAGCAAGCAGGTCTGTGATGTCGCCATGAATGCAATGCGGCCCAAAGTTCTCGTTGTAGGTGAGGACAGCGGCGGGGTCGTTGTCGTTGGCCCATACCGGCAGCAGCGAAGCCCCGAACGCCTCTCGAAAACCTTCCGTCAATCCACCCGCTCCGGCAAATAAATCTATAACGCGGTATGCCATTGTTGAAATTATACCCACGTCAACGGTTTGGGTGTGCACAAGGCTCGTAGTGCACTTTGGCGGTCTCTGAATGTCCACAACAGCCGAGTTCTGTTCCAGGAACCAAAAGATGGCTAGGGCCAATCCTGCCGGTTTCTCGCCACGAGCAAGGGCGTCTTTTGGGGGTTGCTTGGGCTTTTCTAAGGCAGGCCAACGACGGAAGAAATTGTTCCGTCGCTGCAACGCGCTCGCAACGCCTCAAGAACGCCATAGAAACGCCCTGGAAGCGCCAAAAAGGCGGCGGAAGAAAGCGGGCAAAGGGGCCTGGACGCCCGGCGAGGACGCTGCCTTCACTTGCCGCCCAATCCCAGCCGAAAGCGACGGGCAATCACGGCTTCGGTCGCTTCGCGCGCGATCTGGGTGGCCCGCAGGCCGTCAAAGCCGGTCGGCAGCTCGCTGGCGTCGCCCGTTTCCAGCGCGCGGGCAAAGGCGGCGTACAGCCCTTCAAAGTTCTTCTCGCCCGCGCCGGGCAGGCGGTGCGTGCCGTGCTTGGTGCGTACTTCAAACACCCACCCTTCGCGGTCGTAGCGGATAAACCCCTCGGTGCCGATGAGCTGATACGAAAAGTGCGCGCGGGGATCGCGGACGGTGTGGCCGTAGGAAAAGCTCATTTCCACCATGGAATGCGCGCCGTCGGCATGGTCCAGGTGCAGCCAGACATGGTCGGGGGCCTGGTAGTCTTCCACCCACGCGCCCGCTTCCTGATGGGACACCACTTCCGAGCCAAGCCACCAGCGCGCGAGGTCGATCTGGTGAACGCCGCAGTCCACCATGGGGCCGCCCTCGTTCATGCGCCCCAGCCAGTAGGGGCTGATAATCACCTGCCCGTCCGGGCCAAACGAGTCGCGCCCGTGCAGATTCCAGATATACACCAGGCGCAGGGTCGCCACCCGCCCGATGGCCCCGTCCATGACCAGCTTTTTGATGTTCTGCGCCACGGGGCTGTAGCGATAACAGAAGCCCGTTGCAAACATCAGCCCGGCTTTGTCCATGGTCAGGATCATGGATTCGGCGTCGGCATCGGTCATGGCGAGCGGCTTTTCGCACAGCACAGGCAGGCCGTGTCGGGCGGCGTCTTCCACGTTCCGCTTGTGGGCGGGCGCGGATGATGTCACCACAACAGCGTCCAGGCCCGACTGGAAAAAGCGCTCACTGTCCACAAAGCCATGCGGAATGCCGTGGTTGTGCTGCAACCTGTACGCCGCGCGCGGATCGGGGTCATACACGGCATGTGTGACCAGCCCCTCGGTGGCGGCGATGGCGGGCAGGTGTCCCATGTCTGCGATTACGCCGCAGCCCATCAATCCAATCTTCTTCATTCACGCCTCGGTGCCGAAATCTACCCTGATTATACCCCCCCGGCGCGCCAATGCCGGGAGCGTTCTTTGCGTACATCTTCGGGCGATCCTGCGCGTTTGCACAGTGTACCGACGACGGAACAAAACCGTCCGTCGTTGCAAAGCCTTGGGTACGCCGTGTCTACGCTCAGGCAAGCTTGAAGGAAAGCCGTGTGCATCCGTCTTCCATGACCGGGGATCGGAGCTTCTTAAAAGTCCCTCCCCTCAAGGGAAGGGGGGAGAGACTTTCTGCGTTACGGCGCGGCCAGGGACAGGCTGGCGGCGATGCGTCCTGCTTTGTCCACGACACGGACGCGCAGCGGCCCATGCCCCGGCGACACAAAGTAGTGGAACGGGCGCGTCAGGCGGGTTTGTCTGCCGCTTTGCCCCACTGTAATCGCCGAGTCCAAGGCGTAGGAAGACAAAGAAAACAGCAATGGCCCATTGTAATGCACAGGCAGGCGACCCGCCACCCGCGCGTAGGCCAGCGGCGCGCTTTCCCCCACGCTGCCGAGGAAATAGGGGTCCGCTGTGGCCGATTGAAACGCGGACAGGGCCAGGCTGCCCGCCGGCAAGGAGTAATCGTTGAGACGGCGCGCAGGAACAGCCCCGGTGAGATTGTCCCGGTCGAACCAGCAAACCATCTTGAGACGGGGATAGCGTACCCGCAGAGCATCGAACAAGTCCCCGATGCGGGCCGATGCGAACGGGTCGGCATCGGCCCCTTCTACCCGTGAACGCCGCGAAATCCCGCATTCCACCAGGCACAGCGGCTTGCGGGCAGCGTACCGGGCATAGAATGGGTCGAGGAAGGCTTCGGGAGCATCACGCCAGGCAGGGCGCTTGAGATTGTCGTCGTAAAAGCGCACCAGATAAAGGCTCAGGCCCACCCAGTCCACGGCATCGTCGCCGGGATAATACGCATCCACGCCGCTTGCAGGCACGGCATTGGGCGCCCACACCAAAGCGACATTGGATGTTTCGCGCGCCATCACGCTGTGTACCAGCCGGAACGCCCTTTTGTAAGCGCTCGGACTGCGGCCCCAGCGTGTCCACCCTCCATTCATCTCACCCGCGAACCGTAAGAATACACCCGTGCCGCACTGTCCCGCATCGCGCGCCCATTGGCTGAGATACGCATTGTCCCGCACTTGATCCAGGCCCCCTTGCGGCTCCCACGCAATCTGCACCAAGCGGCCCCGCCGCCCTTGTGCGCGCGCCCACTCCATCGGAAACGGCTCGCCGTAACGCGCATAATTGAACGCGACGCCGAGGGAGCGTCCCAGCCGCCGCGATAGATTGTCCACATTGCCCAGATGCCCGTCCGCTGTTTGGTCGAGCGCCCCCAGACGGCAGCCCGCGCGCGGCTCCAGCCTGGCAAGATGGGACGACGCCGGGACAGGCACGGACACGGCGAGGGCAAGGTCTGTCAGCAGGCGTCTGGCGCGCCGACGCTCGGCTTCCGCGCCCTGCGGGTCGCCGCGCTTTTGGTACGCCTCGGCCTCTTGAAGGTACGCCAACCCCGCCGCCTGATACTGCCCCGCGCGCTCATGCGCCTCGCCCCACGCCCGCGCCACGGCAGGGGATGTGAAATGCGGGACGTTTTGCCCCCATGTGCGCGGCGTTCCCATGGGCAGCAGGGCCAGCGTGAACATCACTGCCATGGCGCTGCGCGCGCGCCTCAATTGGTTATCCATAGGCATGTGTTTTACCCGAATATGCGTGTGTCCCAGGCCACCGTCCCGAATAGGTCTCCCGTTTCTAGCGCGTGCCTTTAGAATAGAGGGAGAACACCCTTAGAATAGAGGGAAAACACCCCCCCCACCTAAGCCCCACTTAAGCCGCGTATCTCTACCACCTCTTTACCATGTCTTTAGCGTATCTAAAGAACCCCTAGTTTTCATATGCACAACAAATGCCTTTGCCTACGCGCTCGCAATCTGCCCGCGCGGGTATAATGCCCCCACGAAACGGAGAGGCGCATGGAACACATTGTCGTGATAACCGCCGTCGGCAGGGATCGGCCCGGCATGATCGCCGCCTTGACGCGCGCTGTCCTCGATGCGGGCGGCACTTTGGACGATGCTACTATGACCCGTCTGCACGGCGCGTTCGCGACCATGCTTGCCGCTCGCCTGCCGTCGCCCGCCGCCGCACACGGCCTGCGGGACGCATTAAAGCCTAAAGGCGAAGAGCTTGGCTTGACCATTACCGTGCAGGACGCCCCCGAAACCCACGCGGAAGCCCCGCCCGACATCGGCCTGACCGTGTACGGGGCAGATCGTCCCGGCATTGTTCACGCCGTCACGCGTCTGCTGGGCGACCAGGGCGTCAACATCACGGACATGGATACGCGCGTCGCGGGCACGGCCGATGCCCCCATTTATGTTATGCTTCTGGAAGCGTCGTCACAGGGAAAAGATTTGGCTGGGGCCCTGGACACCCTGCGCCGGACTTTGGGCGTAGACATCACGCAGCACCCTTTAGATACGGAGGCGCTTTAAGTGGCCGCGCGTCCGGTCGTGCTGTACCCCGATGCGCGCCTGAAAACGCCCTGTGTCCCTATCAGTGAGATAGATAGCGCCGTCCACGACACCCTGCGCGACCTTACAGACACCATGGACGCCGCCCCGCCGCGCACCGTGGGGATTGCCGCCCCGCAGATCGGGATTATGCGGCGCGCGGCCATTGTGGATGTTTCGCGCAACCCCAAATACCCCCCCGGCCATGGCCTTTTGGTCTTGATTAACCCTCATATTGTCACCCAGAGTGGCGAGCAATTCTTTCGCGAGGGCTGCCTGAGCATCCCCGACTACACCGCCGACATCCGCCGCTTCCACTCGGTCACTATCAGCGCGCTTGCCCCCGACGGCAGCCCTGTGCGTTTTGACGCCGAAGGGTTCGAAGCCGTTGTCTTGCAGCACGAGATCGACCATCTGGACGGCCTCCTTTTCCTGGACCGCGTCGTGAACACCAAAACAGACTTGTTTCGTCGCGGCGCGCGTTCTGCAAGGCCCTAGTTTTCCGTTGCTTTCGGTTTGCAGGTATACTTGCTTTTAAACCCCTTTCGGGAGGAACACATGCCCACACTCACGATGGCGCAGGCGGTTTGGCCGCGCCCGCACCCAGCCCCCCGTGCCGCCGCCTATGCCCATGATGTCACGCTGGCCCTGGCATTCAGCATTCTCACGGCGGCCTGCGCGCAAGTCGCCATTCCCCTGCCGCTTGTGCCGATCACCATGCAGACCTTTGCCGTGCTGCTGACGGGCGCGCTTCTCGGCCCCAAAGTAGGAGCATTAGCCATGACGCTGTACCTGCTGGAAGGCTTGGCGGGCCTGCCTGTCTTTACCCAGGGACGCAGCGCGTGGTCGCCGAGCAACCTGCCTCTTGTGCCGACGATCTTGGGGCCGACTGCGGGGTATCTGTGGTCGTACCCGCTGGCCGCCGGCCTGGTCGGCCTGCTGGCATCGCGCGGCTGGGACAGACGTGTCCCGACCATGCTGTGCGCCATGCTGCTCGGGTCGGGAGTGATTTATGCGGGCGGCACCCTGTGGCTGGCGCACTTTCTGGGACTGCACCGCGCTGTCATGGCAGGCGTTGCGCCCTTTATCCTCGGCGACTGCGTGAAAGCCCTGGCCGCCGCCGCACTTTTGCCTGCGGGCTGGAAGGCTCTGGGACGACGTGGCTGAGCGCCTTGTTATCGGCACGCGCGGCAGCCTGCTGGCTCTTACCCAGACCCGCACGGTGGCCCAGACCCTGCGCGACGCCCACCCCCATTTAGACATCGCCATTTGCACTATCCAGACCACGGGCGACCAAACGCAGGCGGCCAACATCCCCCTGTCGTCGTTTGGGGAAAAGGGCATCTTCGCCAAAGAATTGGAAGCGGCTTTGCTCAGCGGCGAGATTGACTTGGCTGTGCATTCGCTCAAAGACATGGCCCACACCCTGCCCCCCGGTTTGCACATTGGGGCCGTGCCCCCCCGTGAAGACGCCCGCGACTGCCTCGTGGGCTGCGCCCTCGGTGATTTACCCCCCGGCGCGATTGTCGGGACAGGCAGCGTGCGACGCCGCGCGCTGCTGCTGTCGCGCCGCCCCGATTTAGAGTGCCGGGAAATACGCGGCAACATCGACACGCGCCTGCGCAAAGGGCGAGACGGCGACTATGATGCCATCTGCCTGGCGGTCGCGGGCCTCAATCGGCTGGGCTTGCAAGACCAGATCACCCAAGTGTTAGACCCCGATTGGTTCACTCCCGACCCCGGTCAGGGCGCGCTTGCTTTGGAAACCCGCCAGGACGATACGCGTGTCAATGCTCTTGTTGCCACGGTCAACCATGCCCCGTCCTTTCTGGCTATTCAGGCGGAGCGCGCGTTTCTGCGCGCTTTAGGCGGCGGCTGCCAGACGCCGCTGGGGGCTTTCGGCATCGTATCGGGGCAGCACATCACCCTCACCGGCATGGTCGCCGCCCCCGACGGCAGCATTGTCCTGCGCGAAACCTTGAGCCAGCCCAGTCCCAACTCAGCCCTGGCAGGCAGGATGTTGGCGGACACCCTGCGCTCGGCGGGCGCGGATGCCTTGCTCGGTGTAGACAATTCGCCCGCCGCATGAGCGCTTGTTTGGGGGCTTGCGAACGCGGCAGAGAGGCGTCTCGGCAGTGTTGTGAGCGCGAACCGACGACGGAACAAATCCGTCCGTCGTTGGTCGGAGTTGGAAAAGACAGGGAAACGAGGCGGGAACAGAGGGGCCATGAGCGGGAAACGGCCCTGCCCGTTTCTGGAACGAACAGGGTTAGAAACGAGACACTGCACTGATGCAAATGTTTGACTACTTGGTTTTGGGAAGCGGCAGCGCGGGCCTGACCTTTGCCCTGCGGGTGTGCGAGCAGGCCCGCGTCGCCTTGATTACCAAGAAAGAGCGCACCGACAGCAGCACCAACTGGGCGCAGGGCGGCATCGCAGGCGTGTTCGGGCCGGATGACGACCTGGAACTGCACGTGCAGGACACGCTGATCGCGGGCGCGGGATTGTGCCATGAGGATGCGGTGCGGGTTTTGGTGTCGGAAGGGCCGGATCGGATACGCGAGCTGGTGGAATTCGGGGCGAGCTTCAACCGGGATGCGCAGGGAGACTTGTCACTGGGGCGCGAAGGCGGGCACTCGCGGCGGCGCATCATTCATACCGCTGATTTGACGGGCAAAGAGGTGGAGCGCACGCTGGTGGACGCGGCCCGCAGCCACCCGAGTATCACAGTCTTGGAGCATCATTTCGCGGTAGACTTGATTGTGGAAGAGGGGCAGTGCCGGGGGGCGTGGGTCTTGAACGAGCAGGACGGGACACGGGAAGCGTTTTGCGCGCGGGCGACTTTGCTTGCGACAGGCGGGGCAGGGCAGATTTATCCGTTCACGACCAACCCGCCTATCGCGACCGGCGACGGCGTAGCCATGGCGTGGCGGGCCGGGGCGGACATCGCGGACATGGAGTTTATTCAGTTCCACCCGACTTCGCTGTTCCACCCGGACGCGAAAAGCTTTCTGATTAGCGAAGCTGTGCGCGGCGAGGGCGGGATTTTAAGACGGCGGGACGGCATGGCATTTATGGCGGAATATGACCCTGTGCGCCTAGACCTTGCGCCGCGCGACATCGTGGCCCGCGCCATTGACAGCGAGATTAAAAAGACCGGCGACGAGTGCGTCTTCTTAGATGTGACCCATCTGGCCCCGGACGAGATCAAAGCCCACTTTCCGACCATCTATGCCCGCTGCCTGTCGTTCGGCATCGACATCACGACCGACTGGATCCCGGTTGTCCCTGCCGCGCATTACTCGTGCGGCGGCGTGCGCACGGATTTACAAGGGCGCACGACCATTGACCGGCTGTATGCCTGCGGCGAAACCGCGAGTACGGGCGTACATGGCGCGAACCGTCTGGCATCGAATTCGCTGCTGGAAGCCCTGGTTTTCGGCAAGCGGGCCGCCAAAAACGCGCTGGCTGATTTGGGGGAGCCTAGCATCGCCGAGGCTGATTATGGGACGCCTCCTGCGCTGGGCGGGGCGGGGACGACCAATCTGGCGCAGATTGATGCTTTGCGCCATCGCCTGCAAACCGTCATGCAAAAGTATGTCGGGATTGTACGCTCCGATGCGCGTCTCGCCAAAGCAGCGGCGGCCATCCAGGCCCTGCGCGTGGAAATGGATTTAGTGTTCAATGACAGCGTGCTGTCCGATGCCGGATTGGAGCTGCGCAACATGATCGACGTGGCGGGATTGATCGTGCAAAGCGCGCAAATGCGCCGCGAGTCGCGCGGCCTGCACTTTACTATGGATTATCCACTCCCCGTGGAAGGTGAGCGCCATGACACGGTGCTGCGAAACAACAGCATCACGGCCAGCCAAAGCAGGCACTGGGAGGATTTCCGTTGAAACTCAGCATCCATGTGATGGCGCGATTAAGGCTGCCCGTACCCACGCCATCGACACTGCAAATTGAAGTGGCGCACCTGCCGGAGCATGGTCAGACCGTGGAGCAAAGCGCGTTGAGCATCACGCCCCACGCTGACGCCGAGCCGTTTCGGGACTTTTACGACAACCCATGCCGTCGCCTGCTGCTGCCCCAGGAAGACGTGACAGTAGAATACACGGCTCTTGTCGACATTCCCGAAGTGCGCATGCCTCTGCTCAAGGCCAGTGAGCCGGATATTCTCAGCCTGCCCACGGAAACATTGCTCTATACATTGCCGTCGCGCTACTGCCAATCCGACAAGCTGATGGCGATGGCGCAGGATCAGTTCGGCGATGCCGCGCCGGGCTTCGCGCGCGTGCAGAAGATCTGCAACTGGATCAACGAACACATCACCTACCAATACGGCACGTCGGACAGCGGAACGTCGGCGTACGATACGGCGGCCCAGCGTATCGGCGTGTGCCGCGACTTTGCGCACCTCGGGATCTCCTTTTGCCGCGCGCTCAACATTCCCGCCCGCTACGTGTCCGGCTATTGTTTAGGATTGGAGCCGCCCGACTTCCATGCCTACTTTCAGGCCTATTTGGACGGGCGCTGGGTGTCGTTTGATGCCACCGAACTCCAGCCTCGCCCGGCTCTGGTGCAGGTGGCTGTCGGGCGCGATGCCGCCGATTGCGCCTGGAGCACGTTTTACGGCATGGGCGAAACCACCTATTTAAGCGTTGACGTGCAGGAGGCAGGCCCGTGACGCGCCCGGACGCCCACACTCTGGAAGCCCCGCTGGTTCGCGTGCCCTTGTTTGCGGCGCTGCCCCCGGATGCCTGCCTTGCACTGGCCGCTCGGATGCGCCGCCGCACTTTGCCCGCCGGGGCTGCCGTAATTTATAGAGGCGACATGGGCGGCACACTGTATGTCGTTTTGTCGGGCTGCGTCAAGGTTCATACGGCAACGGAAAATGGCGGCGAAGTTTTGCTGACCATTAAAGGGCCGGGCGACTTCTTTGGCGAGATGAGCCTGCTGGATGGCCTGCCCCGCGCCGCCGATGTATCCACCCTGGAACCCACAACTTTGGCCCTGCTGGACGGTGTCGGCCTGCGGGACATGATGACCGCCCGCCCCGCCCTCGCGTGGGAAATGATGCGCACCCTTGTCGGCCTGCTGCGGGCGCAAAATGCGCAGGTGGAGCTGCTGATGACCCAGGATGTGGCGGGACGTGTTGCCGGACTGCTGCTGACACTGGCCCAAAAGCGCGGAACTTTGCTGGATGACGGCAAACACATACGCATTGATGTCGCCCTGACCCAGGCCGACATCGCCGCGTCCGTCGGGGCAACGCGCGAGCGGGTCAGCCGCGCCCTGTCCGGATTTCGCGCCCAGCATGCGATTGCTCGGGACAAAGCGTCGGGGCACTGGACTGTGTTGAACCCGGCGATATTAGACAAACGTGCCCAAAGCTGACACTGAGGCTCGTCATTCATGGCCCCACGTCAAAATAATGCGCACCCGCAGGCCGTGAGCGTCGGCGGCCCCGAACCGTTCCTGCAACAGCGCAATCAAGTTATCCAGTTCATCAGGGGACAAATGTAAAAGATCGGCGATCTGCGCAGTCGTCTTGCCGCGTCCCAGCAGGTACAGCACATCCCGGCACGCAGGCGATAGGCAGCGGGCGGGGCCGTCTGCGGCTTGCTTGGTCATGGCTGCCCCGCAATCCGGCTCCAAAGTGCCAATGCTCCTGCCAGTAATATCATCCAAGCCCACGCCAAATCAACCATTCGCCTTGTCATGTTCAATTTCCCTTCAGCACGTTATCACTCTTCACTGGGCTTATCATGGCCCGCAGAAGAATAAGAGGCTTTGATGGGTATCACAGGGAAAGTGTGATATTTGTCACACGCTTGCTTTTCTGAGGGAGATTAAAACAATGGCAAACGCATTTCTATTGCTGCACGGCTGGGGCGGCAACAAGCCGGGCCACTGGCAGGAGCACCTGGCGCGCGAGCTGGCCGTCGCCGGACACGATGTGCATTATCCCAAGATGTCCGACCCCCTAAATCCAGAGCCGCAAGCCTGGATGGACATGCTGCATACGGCCCTGTCCGCTATTCCCGCCGACGCAGAACTCACTGTTCTGACCCATTCACTGGGCGCGATCAACTGGATGCATCATGCCGCCATGGCGCAAGGCATGGGCGAGTCGCGTCCCGGCCCGCAGGCCGCGCGCGTGCTGCTGGTGGCTCCCCCGTATGTGATCCGCGAAATCCCGCCCTTAGACCTTGCGGGCGCGGCGCAGTTCTTTCCGCCCCCGCTGGACAAAGCGGGCATGGCCCTTGTCAGCCGCGAAACCATTCTGGTGGCGTCCGACACGGACGACTATGCTACATTCGACCAGTCTTCGGCCTACGCAGACGGGCTGGGCATTGCGCCTCAAAAGCTCGCAGGAGCGGGGCACATTTCCCCGTATTACGGCTACGGCGCATGGCCGTGGGCGCTCGATTGGGCATTAGGCCGGGCGTTTCTGCCGCCGCAGACCAACAAATAAGACTGGGCAAAGAAGACGCAGAAGCCGCTCCTGCCTCGTGCGGGGGCGGCTTTTTTGCGCTTCCCCGTATTTGTCCCATGGCTGTTCCCCGTATTTGTCACGTGCGCCTGCCTTTGTCAACCTCCGAAAATAAGAGTACGCGCAGAACTTCGCAGCCAACTCTCAGTTTTTCTGTTCTGCCGCCCCTTAGAGGAGTACAAATGCCGTGACCCGCAACGAATACCTAGACCAATTGGCGACCAAAGTAAACGACCTGCCGACCCTGCCTGCGAGCGTGCTGCGCGTCATGCAGATGATTGAAGACCCGCTGTGCTCGACCGCCGACCTGGCTTCGGTGATCGCGGGTGACCCGGCCATGGCCGTGCGCGTACTCAAGCTGGCAAACTCGGCTTACTACGGGTTCCGGCAGAAGATCGGCAACGTGCCCCAGGCGGTCACCCTGCTGGGCTTTGCGACACTCAAGAATGCTCTCCTGTCTGTCGCCGTGTTTGACCTGTTCAGACTCAGCGCAAACACAGGCTTTGACATGAACGGCCTGTGGAAGCACTCGGTGGCGACGGCGACGGCGGCCAAGCTGATCGCCAAGCGCGTGCGCTTTCCCAACTCGGAGAAAGCTTTCACGGCGGGCCTGCTGCACGATGTCGGCAAGATTATTATCGCTCGTTATCTTCCGACAAGCCTCGCTACCGTGGTGCGTCTTGCCGAAAGTGACCACCTCGCCATGCACGAGGCGGAGCAAAAGACCCTGGGCCTGCCCCACCCCGCCTTTGGCGCATGGGTGATGACACGCTGGGGCCTGCCCACGCCCCTCATCGAAGCCGTGGAGTTTCACCACCACCCTACCCGCTCGCTGTATGCGTTTGACCTGGCGGGGATCGTTTACCTTGCCAATATTCTTGCCCATCGCGCCCAGATCGGCAGCGGCGGCGATACCCTAATACGCGAAATGGACCCTCTGGTGCGGGACTACTTTGGCCTGAGTGAGCATGACATGGCCGACCTTCAAGATGCCCTGCTGTTTAAGCGCCTGGAAATGGAATCCTTCGCGTTTGTGTCTTCTTAACCCCCATGACTGAGCCGCCAAACGAGATTACGTACAAGCTGGGCAAAACGCCCGACCCCAGGCAAACCCTGTCCGCCGTGCTGACTCCATCCGGACAAAAAGGCGAGTGGCTGCTGCAAATCCGCGCCCAATCGCGCGGCAAGAAGGGGCAGACGGCGCTTCTGGAAAGCAGTGCGTCCTGCCCCCTTGCCACAATCACGCTGGCGGGCGAAACTTTTCCCCTTCCCATCACACGGCACGCGCGCAAGCGCGGCGGCATCCTGTGCCTGGGCGGGACACGCAAAACCGGAACAGACGGCAGCGCGATTGAGTGGGAAATGCGCTGGCTTCCCGACCCGAGCTGCGCGGGGCGTTTCACCCTGGAAACACGCGTCCGGGCGACTTCGCGGCGCGCGGGCGACCTGCGCCTTTTCCTGCAAACCCGGCTGCATGCCCCCTGCGTGTGGACACTGGGCGCGGGCGCACAGAACGGCCACTGCGCTCAGCTTGTCTATTCCAAGTACAGCGCCCAGGCAATTTTGTTCACGGCCCTGGCATCGGATGCGGGCTGGGATGACGACGCCCACTGCTTTACCCTTGCATCGCGCCGCTTTGCCCTGGGCGGCGGCAGGTGCCTGCGCGCCCAGATCGCTTTTTTGCCTGCCCCCGACCAACTCAGTTCGCGCGCCGCTCTGGTGTCTCAGTACGCCGAAGGCGCGTCTTCGCTGCTGCACCCGTGCCCCACTTTGCCTGAATTAGACCCCCTGCCCGCCGCCGAGTGGCTGTCCGAGCCGGCCCATTACGCCGCGCCGGGCGTGGAACGACTGTATCTTGCCCTGCCCTCTGCCGACAGCGAAACAGTGCAGTCCGGCGCGCCGCATTTCCCTCTGGATGCCCTGCATGCCCTGGCTCAATGGGATCGTTTTCACCCGAACCCGGACGCTGCGCGCCTGGTGCGCTACGGGGCCATGGGCATCGCCGCCGATTTTCAGGTCATGGGCCGCGCGAATGAGTCGGAGCCGAACAAAGGCGCGTTTTGGGATCAAGCTACGGCGGGCCGTTTGTGCGACGAGCACGGTCAGCCTGCCCATGGCATTGCCGCCAACGCCCGCATCGCGCGTTCTCTGTTTCTGCTGCACGAAACCACCCACGAGCTGCTTTTGCGCCAGTCTGCGCTCAACATCTGCCAGTGGCTGATCCTCAAAATGAACGCCGATGGCTGGTTTGACGGCGCCCACGTTTATGCCACGGAAGGCCGCAGCACGGATGGGCGCGTTATCCCGCAGCCGTGCGCGCTGGACGGCGCGGAAGCGATCCACCCGTTTGTGCTTGCCTTTCGCGCGACCCGCAATGAAGTGTTTATCAAAGCCGCCGGCAAGCTGGCCGCCGCCCTGCTGCCGCGCATGGCCGAGTTTGATGCGTGCCCGCCTCCCGTTGCTGCATCTGTCCTGCGCGCCCTGCTGGCCCTGGATGCCGAAGCGCCGCAGCCGCGTTTGCGCGCCGCGATTGCCTCCTGGGCCGCATGGCTGCGCATGGCGCCCTTGTGCCCTGCAAGCCCTGCTCTTAACGCCGACGGCCAGCACAGCGGCTTGTACGACTGCGCTCAGGCGGGCTTTGCCTTGTTTGCCCACACGCGCGATTTAGGTTTTCTGCGCTACGCCCTCCATGCCCTGAGCCTGGTTCCCCCGTCATCACGGGGCGCGGCCTGGCGCATGATGGCAAGCTGTCAAGCCGCTCCCCTGTCCCTGGCCGCGCTTTTGCCCGCCTCGCGTATCGACTTCGACCGCCGCTCCGTGTCTTTGGACTGGCGCACCTATGCTCCCGACCCCGCTACGGAGCAGCATATCCAGGTGCGCGGCAGCGGCAACCAGCCGGTCTGCTTTCTGCCCCTCGTTTGCCGCGCCAGCGACCAATTACTGCTGTTGATCCTTGCCCCGCCCACCGTCCCCGCCGTGACTATCCTGAAAAACGGACGCCGCCCCCTCGCCTGCGACCTGCTCAGCGGCACGTTCGACACCGACACCATCCTGCACGCCCCCAGCGGCCTGTTGGAAGCGCGCGTCGGCCTGTTCACCATTGACCCGTGAAGTTTGGGGGAAGAAAGCCCTCTCCATAGGCTTTTCCCCCGCGTATCCCGCTCGCGCCAAGCGGTGAGCGACGACGGAACAAATTCTTCCGTCGTTGCTGCGCCGTGTAACAGCATAGGAAACGCCGAAGAAACACGCGGGAAACGCCGAAGAAATATGTCGGCGACGCCGAAGAAATATGTCGGCAGGCCCGGCGCATTGCCTTTGATGCTTCCCCAGGCCCTGTCGCGGCTCTTGTGACTCCTCGTTTGGCACAATTCATGCATCTTCTATCCATGACAAAGGAAGCAGTCCCGCCGCCGCATTGCCCCCTGTCGCTTGTTCCGCAGGCGTGGCGCGGACAGGCGACCGTCCTTTGACCTTTCCCCGAGGACACACAAAGTTATGTTAGATGAACCATTGGCATCAGCCGATCAGGATGCAGGCTATGATGAGCCGGGTCTTGCGAGCACGCGGCGTCGCGTGCGGATGATCTGCACTGCGGGCCAGGCATTGGTGCTGTCGACCCTGGGCGGCTGTGCGGGCGATGCGGGGCCGATTGAGATACGCCTTGCCGAAGCCGGAACGGGGGAAGCGGCGACTTTGGATTTTCTGCTGCCCGACCACTTCTTTGTGGAGCACAAGGAAACCATGGACAGTGTCCAGGCCTTGTTTTGCTTGGATGCCTGTTCATACCGGGGCTTGGAAGATTGATCGGGGTTTTGTGGCGGCTAAAATCGACGCTGCTGCACCGGGTTTACCCTGAAGACCGCCGCGCCGCGCGCCACAATGAGAGTATCTGATATGACGCTTGAGAGTATCTGATATGACGCTTTCTTGGGGGTGCCGCTGCAATGCCTTATGAACTCAAAGCCCAGCCGGGCGAGACGATTTTGCTGGATGTGCGTTTTCAGCCGTCGCCCAAGTCGGAGCCGTTCCACTTCGCCGTCAGCACCGAGGCGCTTTATCTGCCCACAAAGAAGTTTGTCGTGTCGGGAGACCCTCGCTGTTTCCGGCGTGTGCGCCATACGCAGGTGCGTCAAGTTGCGGTGCAAAACGTGCGGCCTGTGGGCGCGTGGGTTTGGGGGGTGCTGATGGTGGCGGCGGGCCTGGCCTTGGGCGCGCTGTGGCTGGGCACGGCGACGCAGGGCACAATGCCGCGTTTGTTGGGCTGGGCCTTGGCATTGATTGTCGGGGGCGTGCTGATGCCTTGGGCGGCCAAGGGGCGGCAGCGGCTGACAGTCACATTGGCGGCGAGCGTGTACCGCTGGAACCCGCCGTTGGTGGTGGATCAGCAATCCAAGCAGCAGGTGCAAGACATCTTAGAAAGCATTTTGGACACGTGCCGTTCGGCGGGCCTGCCGGTTTTGTATGAAGCCGAACCGGACGTGCAGCGTCTGGTGTAGGCCGTGGGCAGTCTTCAACGGCTCAGGGAATAAAGGGGTGCGCAGTTACAGTTGTCCCGTCGCTGACAAAAAGGATCGCGCCGTTGCGGTCGGTGCGGAAGACCTGGACATGGTGCGCAAGGAGGCGGGCCAATGTCGCCGGGTGCGGGTGCCCGAAGTGATTGTGCAGGCCGCAAGACACGGCGGCGTACCGAGGATGGACACGGGCCAGCCACGCATCCGTGCTGGCATTGCCCGCGCCATGATGCCCCACTTTCAGCACATCAGCGGAAAGGTCGGGGATGGCATTCAGCATGGACTGCTCGGCTTCGCTCTGGGCATCGCCGTCCAAAAGAAAGTGCGTGTGTCCATACCCCACGCGCAGCACGGCGCTGTCGTTGTTGACGGTGCTGTTATCTAAAGTCGTGCCATACGAGTTTCCCTGAGCGGGCGGGTTGAGAACATCGGCATGCACCTGGGGATCAAGCTGGATGGTCATGCCGCGCACGGCCCGCATCAAGGGGATGTGCTCGGATTGGATCAAACGACGCACCTGCGCATAGGCCGGTGACGGGTACGGCAAACACGTGCCGTCAAGGACAACGCCGACGCTTTCCTGACGCAGCACGGCGGCCAGGCCGCCGACATGGTCGCCGTGCGGGTGCGTGATTACCAGCATATCCAGGCGACCAATGCCCTGCGAGCGCAAAAAGGGCAGCACGACCCGCTCCCCCACATCGCTTTGATCCGCCGTTTTTTCATCGTTTGCGCCGCCGCCGTCGATCAATACCGTGCGGCCCGCAGGGGTTTGCAGCAGCAGGCAGTCGCCCTGACCGACATCCAAAACAGTCAAACGAAGCTTGCCCGCATTGGGGTCCGGGGGAAACAAAAGGGGCCGAACCAAGGCAAAAAGGAGCAAAAGCAGCAAGGTTACTGCCAGCCCTTTTTGGCGGGGATGCAGGCGTGCCGCGCGCGCAAGCAATGCTGAAAAGACGTGGGTCATGGGGCAAACGCGGGGGCCGCAGCGGGCGGGGACAAAACATCAGACAAAGACAAGCGGCGCAGGCTTAAAGCGCATCCTGCCAGCACAAGATAATACGCCACGATAAGACCCGGCGCGGGCGAGGGCAGGGCAATCGCCGCCCAGCCGGGGGCCGCACACAGCCGCACAACAAAAACAATCCACACCAGCCCCCAATGGCACAGCCACAGCAGCCCTGCGCCCGCGCCATGCCACAGCGGCCACATCAGCACGCCCGCAAAGCCCAGGGGGATAACTAAAAACAGCGTGGGCACGACCAGTAGATTGGCGGGCACGCTCAGCAGCGAAACTTGGTTGTAGTCATAGGCCACCATCGGCAGCGCGCCCAATTGCGCCACAATCGCCAGCCCGCACAATTCCACGGCCCATCCGGCGGCTTTGCGCGCCGCCCCGCGCGCAAACAATCGTTCCAAACGGGGCTGCCAGAACGCGCTCCACGCGGGCATGCCTATGGCTAAAGTCAGCACCGTCATAAATGACAGTTGAAACCCGGCCTCCCACAGCGCAGTCGGCTGCCCAGCCAAAATTACCAAAGCGGCGGCTCCCAGGGTGGTCGGGCCGTCCGGGGCGCGTTCGCACAGCAATGCCGCCAGGTAAACAACGGCAACAATCACCGCCCGCGTCACGCCGGGCCTGCCGCCGCAAACAAGGGCATACAAGACAAGAACACCCACCAAAAGAAGCGCGCTGAGCTTGTGCGGCAGGGTCAGCGCACGAAACAGCGCGAGCAGGCACACGGCAACAATGCCGACATGCAGCCCCGCCGATGCGAGAACATGCACCGTGCCCGTGCGTACAAAGTCATCCAGCAAATCCGGCGGCAGGTCGGCCCGCTGCCCAATCAAAATACCGCCCAGCACGGCAGCCTGACCCGGCGGCAGGCTGCGCTCGATGCCGCGCATGACAAAGTGGCGTACATGCCAGGCCAGATGCAAAAGGGGGTTGGATTGGGTGGGGCCAAGCAATTGCAAGCTTTGCGGGCGGCGCAGGCTGAGCCAGGCGTAAATGCCGCGCCGGGCCAGGGCATCCCGCCACGAAAACGCGTCCGGATTGGTGGCCTGGGGCGGTGTTTCCAATTGCCCGTCCAGCACGACCCGGTCGCCGTAATCAGCGTGGGAGCCTGTGCCGGGCAGGGTGACGATGCATTGTCCCGTGGCTGCCGCTGCCTGCCCGCGCCGCTTGATCTGTTCGACGCGCAGGGTAAACGACGTGTGCCCCGCATGCTGCTCCGGGTCGCTGTCTACCATGCCCATGACTAAAACAGGCGCGGGGCCGTCCGCCCAGTGCGAGACATCCGTGGGCATCCGGGTCTGGAACTGGGACAGCCGCAAGGCTCCCAAGGCCATGCCCGCCAGCACAATGCCCGCCAAAGCCAGAGCCGGACGAGCAGTCGCGAGCAGACCCAGCCCAAGCAGGGCAAGAACCAAAGCAACAACGAGGCTGTGCGCGCCGGCCCCCCACGCAGCGATGCCCAGGGCAAAGCCCAAAGTCGCGCACAGCAAGGGCCGGTGCTGAACATCTCTCATGTGTCAGGCCCCGGCAGGGGCGGCGAAAGCATGCAGGGCTTCCTCGCGCGTGTCGAAGCCGTCAATAATACGATGCATGCGGGTGATCTGGAACACGCCTTTGACAGCTTTGTTCATGCCGAACAAGGCCAGTTTGCCGCCGTGCGCATCCAGCAGGCGCAGGCAAGACAAAATTGCACCCACGCCTGAGCTATCCATGAACTGCACCTGAGTAAGATTGATGGCGACTTTTTTAGCCTGCTCCAGCTGGGGCAGCAGGTTTTGCCGGAATTCTTCCACGTTGCCTGCCATCAATGTTTCGATGCGCGGGGTGGCGACAAGAACATCACCGGCTATTTGAGTTTGGATTTCCATATGTTAGCTTTCCTGATCCAGGTCAATGCGCTCGTGGACAAAGAAGTCGCGGCGACGCTGCACCAGGCGAGTGCCGTTGCGCCCGCTGTCTTCGCGCCAGTACTGCACTTCGTTGACGCTTTGGGCGATGATGTACAGCCCAAAGCCGCTTTCCGCCGAGCCGTCAAAGGAGGGCGGGCGCGGAGCATCGGCATCAAACGGGATGCCCCAATCATACATTTCAATAGACACGCCGTCGGACAGGGCCTGCGCTTCGATAAACACCTTGCCTGGCGGGATGCCATGGTACGCGTGCTTGATGATGTTGCTGGCCGCTTCCACCACAGCAAGCTCCAATTGATAAATCAGGTCTTCTTCCAAAGGAGGATGAACGTTGTTGGCGCAAAACTCCCGCACGAATGTCCAAATAGTCGTCAGCTCCGACAAATTGGCGTCCACTTCCAGCGAAGCCTGCTCCAAGGAAACAGAATGAGCCAATAAGTAATCGTCGTCCACGCGCTCCATTTTGACGACAACGCAGGTCATGTCGTCGGCCAAAGTTTCCGTTTGGGTAAAGCGGGCGATTTCGGCCCGCAGTTCCGGGACAAACTCGGCAGGCGGCAGGTCGTTGTGGGCGCGCAAAAAGGCCAGAATACGCTCCACCCCGAACTGCTCGCCTTTGTCATTCATGGCTTCCGTAATGCCGTCCGAGTAGAACACAAACAAGTCGCCCGGCTCAAACGAGCGGGATAATTGTTCATACTTCTCGGCTTTGTCGAAACCGAGCGGCATGTTTTTGCCTTGCAGCATCAGGCAGTTGTCCCGCGCGCGCTGATACTGGATGGTGGCAGTATGGCCGGCATCCACGAAATCCACGTGCCGCTGGGCGAGGTCAAAACGGGCATAGCACAGCGTTTCAAAGCTGTTGAGGTTGATAAACTGCTCGGTCACCTGGGCATGCACAGCCGCAACTATTTCCTGCGGCTGGGGGGCATTGCCTTTGTCGAGCGAGGCAGTCAGGTCGCTCAAGGCACGCAGAAACTGGCTTTTGGTGGCGGCGGCGAGCAGAGCGGCGGCGACTCCTTTGCCCATCACATCGCCGACAACCACGTCCAGGCACTGATCGCCATGCGGGAAAAAGTCGTAAAAGTCGCCGTCTACCTGCTGCGACGGCACGGTCAGCGCGGCAATCTGCAAACCGGGCATATTGGTGGGAGGCTTGCCCAGCAAGAGGGTCTGCTGGATATGCGCGCCCAGTTCGACTTCCCCTCGGCGAACGCGCGCCAGCTCATCCGCCGATTGCAGCAATTGAGATTGAAGGTCGAGAATACGCCGGCCCGCGCGCAGACGCACTTCCAGTTTATAAAAATCTACGGGCTTGATCAGATAATCATCCGCGCCCGCACCCATACCCGCGATGACATCTTCTTTTTGGTCTTTGGCCGTCAGCAGGATCACATAGACATACGGCGCTTTTTCGCGCGCCCGCACGCGGCGGCACACTTCCAGGCCGTCCAAGCCCGGCATCAGCCAGTCCAGAATAGCCAGCCGGGGCGCGTCCGGCTCCTGCAAAATGCGCCACGCTTCTTCGCCGTCAGCGGCCGACACGACTTCGTAGTCCCACTTGCGCAGGATGCTTTCCAGCAGCCGGCGAGGGATCAAGTCATCTTCGGCAATTAATATCTTCACGGTATTCTCCCGCTCCTAGCAAGCAATAAATGCTTTCAGCTCTTCCATCAATTGTACTGTGCCTGTTTGCAGGCGCACCAGCGTTTCTCCAGCCTGCGACAGGTCGTCGCTTCGGCCCTGCGCTTCCAATTCGCGGGCCGCACCGACAACACCTTCCGCGCTGAAGCTGCTTGCCGCCCCTTTGAGCGAATGCGCAGCTCGCTCCACGGCGTGCGCATCCTTGGCATCTACGCTGTCTTTAATAATACCCAGCAGGCGCGGCGCTTCCTCAAAAAACAAGGTGATTACTTCAGACAGCAGCGCGTGGTCGTTGTCCATGCGTTCCAAAGCGGCTTTTTTGTCAAAAGCCGGGCGAAAAACTTCCTCGCTCCCTTTGCTTGTGGGAAGCGAAAGAGAAGCTTCGTTGTCAGTATCCCCAGATTGGGGCAATACCAGACTTTCAATCACGCGCATCATTTCCTGCGGCTGCAAAGGCTTGGGCAAATAAGCATCCATGCCCGCGGCAAGGCACCGCTCCCGGTCGCCTGTCATGGCATGGGCGGTCATGGCGACAATCGGCACGTGCCCGCCCTGCTCCTTTTCGCGGGCGCGAATGGCCGCGGTCGCTTCCAAGCCGTCCATTTCCGGCATCTGCACGTCCATCAGGATCGCGTCGAATAGCTCGTCCTGCCACGCTTCCAAAGCCAGCCGTCCGCTGCCGACCACGCGGGTGCTGTGGCCGCGCTTTTCGAGCAAACGCACGGCCAGACGCTGGTTGACCGTGTTGTCTTCAGCCAGCAGCAGGCGCAGGGGACGCACAAGCGGCGGCAGGGACGACGCGGCCTCAGTGGGCGCGTCGCCTAAACCCAGTCCGGGTGATTGAGCATCCAGCGTCATTAAAATGCTGTCCAGCAGCGCAGACTGCTTGACGGGTTTGGTGAGATACGCAGCCACGCCCAAGTCGCGGCATCGGTCGGCATCTTCTTTGCGCCCCGCCGACGACAGCATCATCAACGTCGCACCGGTCAAGTCCGGGTGCTTTTTGATTTCCTCGGCCAGCTGGAATCCGTCCATTTCCGGCATCATGCCGTCCAGCAAGACCAGGGCGTAAGGCGTTCCCTTCGCTTTGGCACGGGTCAGTTCGGTTAAAGCCGCCCGGCCCCCGTCCACCACCGTCGGGGTCATACGCCAATTGCCCAGAATTTCTTCTAAAATGCGCCGGTTGGTGGCGTTGTCGTCCACCACGAGAACCGGCAGACCTTGCAGGGCATGCACGTCTTTGACAGGCGCCCGCACCGCCTGAATGTCGAACTTGGCCGTGAAGTGGAACGTGCTGCCGCGCCCCAACACGCTTTCGATCCAAATGCGCCCTCCCATGAGTTCTACCAATTGCGTGGAAATCGCCAGTCCCAGGCCGGTGCCGCCGTATTTGCGGGTGGTTGAGCTGTCGGCCTGCGTGAACGCCTCGAACACATGCTCCTGACGCTCGGGGGGAATACCCACGCCGGTATCGGCCACGGAAAAGTGCAGCGTGGTGTGCGACCCGGCTCGGGTTTTGGTCTGCACTTGAACAACCACTTCGCCTTTGTCCGTGAACTTGATCGCGTTGCCCACGAGGTTGACGATAATCTGGCGCAATCGCCCTGGGTCGCCGATAATGCCGTCGGGCACATCCGGGCGCACCTGGCAGGCCAGTTCCAGGGCTTTAGCATGGGCGCGGGCGGCCAGAGGATGCAGGGCGTTGTCTAAAGCGTCGCGCAGGGAGAATGCAATCGGCTCCAGCTCCAGTTTTCCGGCTTCCACTTTGCTGAAGTCCAGAATGTCGTTGATAATGGACAAAAGCGATGTCGCCGAGTCTTTAACCAAACGCAGATACTCGCTTTGCTCGGGATTAAGCGGCGTGTCCAGCGCTAGTTCGGTCATGCCCAGAATGCCGTTCATGGGCGTGCGGATCTCGTGGCTCATGTTGGCTAAAAACTCGGACTTGGCGCGCGTGGCCGCTTCAGCCGCTTCTTTGGCGTCGCGCAGGGCATCCAAAGTAGCGGTCAGTTCGCCCAAAAGAGCCTGCTTGGCTTCAAACTCCGCGGCGTGGCTCATAGCCGCCGCCATCAGCCCGACCATCAATTGCAATGTCTGCTCATCGGTCGGCCCGAACGCGTACAATTCAGGAGACACAACCATCAGGACACCGATGACATGACGCTCAAAGTTCAAGGGGACGACAATCAAAGACCGTGCCCCAATGCGCCGGCATTCGGTCAAATCCACGCGCGGGTCGCGCTCGGCATCGTCACACCGCAGCAGTTCACCTGTCCGCAGGCACAGGCCGGGCAGCCCTGATTCTCGTGTGCGCTGGTGGCCGATATACGGAGCGGCCCGCCCGCTTGCCGAACGATACACCAGGCTGCCGCCTTCGGCCATGGCCATCACGGCCCCGCTGGCGTGGGTAAGGACTTCGGCCCGCGTGACAATCAAATCGCGCACGGCGTCCAAATCCAGGTCAGCCGTAGCGACATCCTGCTGCGTCGTGATCACCGAAGAAAACCGCTCGCCGTCCTGCCGCAATTGGTCTTCCGCGCGGCGGCGCTCGGTGATTTCCGACTCTAAATCGGCCACGCGCCGGTCGATCAGCATGGTCAGGCGGCGCTTTTCGTTGTGCTGTTCTTCTTGTTCGCGGCGGGAAACAGCGAACATGTTCTCCACCATGCCCAGGCCCGCCACCAGCAGCAGGGACAGTAGCAGGTCTAATCCATAAACGGCGAAAGCCTCGACAGTGCTGCCCTGTCGCCGCGGCAGGTGATGGGTCAACAGGCCTGCGCTGTGCCCTACCGCCGCCAGCAGCATCAAAGCGATGCCCAGCCACGCCCATCGACGTCCGTAGCGAATAAACATCCGCAGGCTGAGATACGCGCCCGCCCCTTGCAGCAAAGCCATCAGCCCAAAGATCACCGTCAGCAGCATTGTGTTGGTTTCCCCGGCTCTGCCTCATTGCTCCGGTGTCTTTTTGCCGGTCTTGTTGCTATTATACGACACTGACGCGCAAAATCCTTTGTGTTTGCTTGGGAAGAGCGAGGAAAACAAGCCGCCTACAAACGGGGAGCCGTGGAGCTGAGGGGAACGACACGGCACAGGGCGCACAAGGGCGACGCTTCGCCGGGCGGAGATAATGCGCCGCACTGCGCGCAGGGCTGCCATGCCTGGCCGCGTTTCCACAATTCCAGCCGCGCGGCGCGCAGCAGGGAAGCCCGCACACGGGCGCGCAGGGCCTCGTCCGCAATTCGCCCCACGGCAGCGTCTGCGCGCCGCACAGCGTCCCCGGAGAGCCGGATTTGGGCCAACGTGTCGCTGTCCGGCAAAGGAGGCAGGGGGGCTTTGGACACGGGCGGCTTTTCGCGCGCCAGCCCGCTCGCCTTGAACCGGATCCCAGACAGCACCGGCCCGCCCAGGGCCAGGTTGAGACGACGCAGCATGTCGCCCTTGAGCAATGTCAGTTCATTGGCCCACACGCTGTTTTTGACGCGTACGACCAGTTCCGTCCCCTGCACCTTTTCCACCTGAGTGACTGCGGCCACCTGCGGGCCGACCACATCGGCCCATCGGGCTTTCGCCATGTGCGGGCGCAGCGCCTGCCACAAGTCGCCCGCCTTGAGGACAGCCTGCACCCCCGCCGACGCGGATGCCAGTGATTTTGGTTTGCGGCTCATGATTTAGGTTTGCGGCTCATGCTGGGTTTGAGTATACCTGAGTGCTAGATGGCGTGGTCTCGCTGCGTCCAATCGCCGACAACAAGCGGGCGAGTTGGCTGTCCAGATCGTGCCGAATGTCCCACTCCCACAAGCGCAGAACTGTCCAGCCCTTTTGCGTTAGTTCCGCAGTGACAGCCAAATCGCGGGCGCGGTTGCGGGCAATCTTGGCCTGCCAGTAGTCCACATTGGAAGCAGGGGCGCGGAAACGTTCGGGGTGGCCGTGCCAGAAGTCGCTGTCTATAAAGACAGCGACTTTCTTGCGCCGAAACACAATGTCGGGCTTGCCGGGGAGGGTTTTGACGTGCGGGGCGAAGTAGATTTTGCGAGCCTTAAGGGCGGCGAAGACGATGCGCTCCGGCTTCGTGCCGGTGGAGCGAACAGCCCGCATAACCGCGCTACGCGTTTCTTTGCTGACGGTATCCATACCAATGAATTAGCGCGATCATAGGGACGGAAGGAGTTCAATCCAACTGTCATCAAACCCTAGAGCATTTAGGGTTGCGTCACGCGGGAGCGGTTCCGGGGCACGCAACTTGAATGCGATACGGTTTGTCGGAACATCTTCGGTAATTGTAAACTGTGAACCGTGAGGCTGCCATGTGAAGCGCAAGTGTCCATGCTCATCGTGACCGACAAGGTTGTTGTTCGGGTTCCAAGTCCAGGTGAACAATTCCGGCTCGTAGCGTATGGTCTCGGTCTCGAATACGGCACATCGGGCAAGGTCAGGACCTTTCACTAGTACGACTGTGCGACAATGAGCAAAGCGAGCGCGCACTGATGAAACACGAGTATTCCAGATGCCTAGTACCTTCGCGCCAAGCTCCGCTGGCTGCAAGTCGCGTACATTTGGCACGCTGTAGGAGAAATCGGGAGAATTACGGCCTGAGATGAGACGGACAGAACGGATGCGTTCAGGCGCAGTAGACTTGACGGTCTTAGCACCCCAACAACAGGCACCCAGTCGCACATCGTCAAGACCAATGTTGGAAGGTTTCCATTCTGCATGAATCCCTGCCGCAAAGATGCGCTCCCAATCGTCGCCTACTAAGTCAGCACGACCTCGTGTACACAAAAGATACACAATCTCAGAGGCAATGATGTGTAACATACCTTTGGGAAACTTGCCCAATGGATACGGCGGCGGGGTTTTGTCGGCAGTACGCAGGCGCGGTTCGTCGCTCATAGCTTTGGCTCCAGGACAAGCGCGTGCTGCTTCCGTTGCGCGTCTACATAGGACAAGGGCGCAATTCCCCATTCCAGAGCATCTATGACCCGCTCTACCACTGCTTCAACTACCGGCACTGCAACGGCATTACCTGCCTGCTTGCGGGCTTGACTATCATTGCAAACAATTTGGTATGTGTCAGGGAAGCCCTGCAATCGGAACATCTCACGCGGCGTTAGTCGCCGTTCGCCATTTACAAGCAAATAATTGTAGCTTGCCCCGGCTCGTAAAGCGCAACTGTAGGGGTATGCGCTGATATGGCCTGCTTTGTTCTCGTGCCAGATGGTCGGTTCGTCAGTCGGGGCGCATTGCGCGAAGCGACGCTGTTTGATGTGGTCAGACGCATGATGCTTGGACGCAATATCAGTTTCCAATATCTGCGAAAGCGGTGTCATGGGAACGGGCGATAAAGGCCATGCAATAGATTGCTTATCACGAAAACCAACGATAAGCACCCGTTCTCGCTTTTGTGGCAGGCCAAAGTGGAGCGCATTCAAGACGCGGTGCGAATGGCTATAGCCTAACTCGTCCAGCGTTTCCAAGATGCGGCTTAATGTCTTGCCGCCGTCATGTCCTGCCAGTTGCTTTACGTTCTCAAGCACAAAGGCCGCAGGCTGCTTTTCTTTCAGAATGCGGGCAATGTCAAAGAACAGCGTTCCCCGCGTATCCTCAAAGCCTCTGGACGACCCAATAATGCTGAACGGCTGGCAGGGGAAGCCTGCAAACAAAATGTCATGGTCAGGCACGTCTTTTTCGTTAACCTGCGTAATATCGCCTGCTGGCAGGAGGCCAAAGTTAGCGGCATACATTCGGCGGGCTTCAGGGTCAATGTCGCTGGCAAACACGCATTCCGAGGCCAAGCCGCGCTTTGCAAAGGCTTCTGCTGCGCCAATGTGGAAACCGCCGATGCCGCAGAACAAGTCAATAAAGCGCACGGGAGCAGAGTTTAACATGGGTGTATTACACATCCTTTTATTTTGACAGAAAAATAAAAAGGTGATAATACCCTGTCTCTCGTACTTTCTAATACCCGCAAAGCCGCTGCCCACTCATTCCCCTTGCTTTTCCAGCCCATTCCAACGACGGAACAAATTGTTCCGTCGTCGCAATGCGCTTGCAAGCCTGTGACAACGCACGAACAGCGCGGATGCGGCGCGGGAAAAGCTACTGGCGGGTGACGATGCCGGCGTCCACATCGTACACGGCGGCGCGCTCCAAAACCCCTTTGGAAAAGGCCCGCAGGTTGGTGCAGCTTAAAAACGTCTGCGACCCGGCCTGCGCGGTCAGGTCGAACAAAAGGCGGCGACGGGCATCATCCAGGTCGGACAAAACGTCGTCCAGGAGCAGCAAAGGAGGCTCGCCGACCAGTTCTTCGATCAGCTGACGCTCGGCAAGCTTGAGGGCCAGGGCGACAGTGCGCTGCTGGCCTTGCGAGCCGAACGCCCGGCAATCCTGGCCGTTGACGGTAAAAGACACATCGTCGCGCTGCGGCCCGCGCAGGGTCGTGCCGCGCATTAGCTCGTCCTGCGCGACCATGTCCAGGGCTTGCAGAAAGCGGGCTTGAATGGCATCGGCATCGCTGACATCGTCGAGGGGGAACGAGGGAAGGTAGACAATGCGCAAATGGTCGCGCTTGTCGCTCAGGGTTTGGTGGACATCTTCGGCAATGGCGGCGAGACGCTCCAAAAACAAGCGGCGTCGCTCCACCAGGCGCGCGCCGTGCTGGGCCAATTGCTCATTCCAGGCAAACAGCGACCCGCGCGTATCCGGGGTCATGCGTCCTTCGCGGGCATCGCGCAGCAGGCGGTTGCGCTGCTCCAGGGCTTTGCGATACGCGCCCAGAGCATGCACATAGCGCGGGGACGTTTGGGCGATCTCAAGGTCTAAAAAGCGGCGGCGCACGGACGGCTCGCCCCGGATGATTTCCAAGTCGCCGCTGTCAAACAAAACAGCGTTCACCTGCCCGATCACTTCGGCCAGGCGGGTATGGCGCAGGCCGTTGATGCGGGCGGCCTTTTTTTCCGTGTGGGACAGCAAAAGTTCAATCTCTAAATCAGGGGCTTTGTCGCGCAGCACTTCGGCTTTGATGCGGGCGGCAGGCTGATCAAACCGAATCAGCTCGGCGTCTTTGGCGGCGCGCGTAGACTTGGAAGTCGCCAAAAGATACAGGCTTTCCAGCAGGTTGCTCTTGCCCTGTGCGTTGCGTCCGGCAAAGATGTTTAGTCCTGCAATCGGCTCAATACGCAGGGACGCATAATTGCGAAAGTTATCCAGTTCCAGAATCTTTGCTTGCATGGCGACTTGGGAGGCAGTTCGTTTCTTTGCCAGGGCTTGGCTCAGAGTCTTATACCCCTATCTAAGAAGATTCTTAATTAGTAGTAGTAGTAGAGGGGTGACACAGCGTGACTCAAGCGTGACTCAGTAGGGGACGAAGTGCGCGAACGGCGGGTTTAGGGGCAAAAGCCGCCGAGTTCCACGGTAAAGATGCGGGGATTGGGGACGAAAACCGCTGTTTCACTGAGTCACGAATAGAGTCACGCCCCGTGACTCAAGCGTGACTCAACGGCCCGATTCGTGACTCAAGCGTGACTCTCTTTCGGAGAATGCGCCCTTGAGTCACGACCCCCCCTCCTTGAGTCACGCTGAGTCACGCTGAGTGTCACCCCCGTGACTCAAGGGTGACATAAGAAAAATAACAATTCACGGTTCCGATTCAGCGTCCGTTCTGATACTTAATGACGCTTAAAGCGAGCTTCACAGCAAGGTCAGGGTCGCTCTGAGCCCTGTAGCCCATTTCGTACTCGCGCCACACGAGCATTTCGTTTCGGCCCGGCAGCAAGACAGTTTCCTGCTTGTAAATGCGAGGCTTATAGTCGCCTTGGGGCCAGCGTTGCAGAAGCTCTATCCGATAATCAATTTCTTGATGATAAACAAGAAACGTGCGCACCACTTCGTACACTTCGCTGAAGTCGCTTTGGTACTGCTCAAAGATACTATCAATCATCAGAACACCCTTTAAGTTTGAACGCTGCTCGCCCAATGGCGGCTTACCCAATGGCGCGGGAAGAGCTGTAGCCAGCGGCAGGGGAACACTAAAGCTCGGCATGCCGTCCCCATTTCAGGTGAAGGGCTGGGCGCGGACGGAGCCGTCATGGTATACTGGGCACAGGATACCCCACCGGAAAGATAGTTCTCCCATGCCCTCATCCACGCTTCCTGATCGCCTGCATAAGCTGCGCGCCGCGCTTGCCGCTCACACGCCGTCCGTCGACGCTTTGCTGCTCACCGACCCCACCAATATCGGCTATGTCACCGGGTTCACGGGTTCCACGGCGTATGCCTTGGTGTCGCCCAATGAAGCTTTGTTCATCACCGACCCACGCTACCTGCTGCGCGCGCGGGAGGAATGTCCCTTGTTCGATATTGTGGAAGCCAGCGGCAGCGGCTCGTATGGCGAAGCCTTGCACAACGCGCTTGTGGCCCGCCCGCACTGGGCCAACATTGGGTTTGAAGCAGGGCAGGTCACTGTCGCGCAGGCGCGCAAATTGGAAGCCGAAAACCCCGCCCCTGTTCAGTGGACTCCGACCGAGACCCTTGTCGAGACACTGCGCCTGGTCAAAGACTGGGGTGAAGTGGAGACGATCCGGCAGGCCATTGGCGTAGCCGAAGCCGCGTTTGTGCAGATCCGGCCCTTGCTCAAGGCAGGCATAACGGAGCGCGAAATCGCCCTGGCCCTGGAATTCGCCATGCGTCGCGGCGGCGCGGACAGCGCCGCCTTTGAGACCATTGTCGCATCCGGCCCGCAGGGCGCGCGTCCGCACCACACCCCCAACCAGCGGGCCTTGGAAACGGGCGACTTTGTGACTATCGACTGGGGAGCCAGCGTCAACGGCTACAATTCGGACATCACGCGCACAGTCGTCATCGGCCAGGTATCGGGGCGCCAGCGCCTGGTATACGATGCCGTGCTGGAAGCCCAGCGGCGCGCGATTGCTACGATTGCGCCCGGTAAAAACGGCAAAGAAATAGACGCCGTGGCACGGGATTACCTTGCCTCGCAGGAACTGGGTAAAGCCTTCGGCCATGGCCTGGGGCACGGCCTGGGGCGTCACGTGCATGACGGCGGCGGCTTGTCGGTACGGTCTGAGGCATTTGTGCTTCAGGCAGGCATGGTGCTGACCGTGGAACCAGGGGTTTATTTGGAAGATTGGGGCGGCCTGCGCCTGGAAGAAGACGTGTTGGTGACCGAACGGGGCTGCGAAGTGCTGACCCATCTGCCCAGCGGCCTGGACATCGTGGGCTAAACACAAGCCTCGGGCAGCTTGTTGAGGATCACTTCGCACGGCGCACGGTCGATTACGGTCAGCATGACGCGGGTCATAAACTCATCGGCATCGGCGCTCGACGGGCAGCGCGACAGCACAATGATGTTCGCGGCCAGCAGGCCCGCCTGATGCACGATTTCTTCTCCGGCATCGCGCGCCCTGACCACGTGGGGCACAGCCAAAAGGCCCGCCTTTTGCACCCATGACTGGGCGGCTTCCAGAGCCTGCGCGGCAACCGCTTCTTCTTCCGGCAGGGGCGATGCGAGCGGCAGATGGCGCGGCACTTCCAGAATATAAGCCAGATGCAGGCGCGTTTTTTGCTCCTCGGCTTTTGCCAGGCGGCAGGCCAGCATGGTGGATGTTTCCGGCGTGTCGGCGCGCAGCAGCGGCACCAGAATATCCTGCAAAGGACGACGCCCGCCCGCTCCCTGCGCCGCGCCGGGACGGGCTAAACGCAGGGATGCCCGCGCGTCTTCCACGGTCGCGGCAATCGGCAGGCGCGAGCGAATGCCCGGCACGGCGCGGATCGCTTCCATGACAGTGTCCGGCACGGCGCTGACCACGATGCGGGCGCGGTAGCGCTCAATATAATCCATGGCCTCGCGGAAGGTCTGCGCGCCTTCGGGAGAGCACCCTGTCAGGCCGCTGCCGTCCACGATAATCCCCTGCGGGTGCTGGCGCAATAGCAGGTTGGCGGCGGCCTGGATGGTCGGCCACAGGTTTTTGTCCAGTGCGCCTTCCAGTTGGACGACATCTTCGCGGGCTTCAATAATCATGCGGATTGAACTTCCAAAAGGGCCGCCCGACGCACGGCCTGGGCCAGCTCGCCCACGTCTTCAATGGTAACATCGGCAATTTGGGCTTTGTCGTCGGGGTTGAAATAGACATACTGGATACCTCGCTTGAAGCGTACCGTGCGCATGCCCAGCGCTTTAGCCGGCGCAATATCGTTGTCGGGACGGTCGCCGACAAACACGGCCTCGGCAGGCGAAATCTGCGCTTGGTCCAAGCCCCTCTGGAAAATGGCCGGATCGGGCTTGAACAAATGCACGGTTTCGCTGATAACGATCACGTCGAACAGCGATGCCACGCCGTAGTTTTCCAGTGCCTGCGTGATAGGCGGGTGCTGGTTGGCGATAATCCCCAGGCGAAAGTCCCGCTTCAAATCCTCCAGCACGCCCGTGATGTTGTCCAGCAGAAAGCCGTAAGGGCGAGGCTTGCGCATTTCGCTGTACGCATGCCGGGCTTCCTGCCACAGCACTTCGGTTTCGCTGCTGTTGACGCAATAAAACGCCAAACTCCCTTTGATAGCGGCTTCCGGGTTCGGCCCCTGCGACACAAGCCGCTTGCGCGTCTGGTTGAAATCGTCCCACTGCACGGTTTTGCCGTGTGCGCGCAGGGTTCGCAATAATTCGTGAAACAGCCACTGATGCTGCGCGTTTTCGTCAAACAGCACGTCACCGATGTCAAAAAATACCCATTGAGCCATGATAACGCTTCGTTCGACGACGTGCGTTACTTCTCCTTCCCCGATATTGGCAGCCGCAAAGAACCTATTTCCCTCGCTATTGCTCCCTCGTTTCCAGCGCGAACCAGGCCCTGAGCAACGACGGAACAATTTCGTCCGTCGTTGGTGGAGGCTTGGAATGCCGTGAATAAGCCGGGGAAACAAGAACAGTCTGCCCACGGAGTCCGCCTGGAAAGTGGGTATACTGGGCCGGGCGTCCCGCCAAACAGTTCGCCCTTCCTAGCCACGCGCAGAAAGAACATTGCCATGACCGCCACCGCCACATTGGAGCGTCCTGACGCCATCACATTCAAAGGGGCAAAAGTCACCCTGGTCGGCAAAGAATTAAAAGTCGGCGACCGCGCTCCCGACTTCACCCTAGCCGCGACGGACCTCGCGCCGACCACGTTTGCCGATCTCAGCGACAGCCATCAAAAAGCCGTTTTGATGATCATGGTGCCGTCGATCGATACCAGTGTTTGTTCGCTGGAAACCGGCAAGTTCAACAAGCATGTCGCTTCGCTGCCCATGGACAAGATCAAGGTGGTGACCGTAAGCGCCGACACGCCGTTTGCTCAAAAGCGCTGGGCCAAAGCCGAAGGCGTGGACAATATCCAGATGCTGTCCGACCACAAAGACCGGGCCTTCGCCGATGCCTTCGGCGTGCGCATCAAAGAACTGGGCCTGCTGGCCCGCGCCATCTATCTGGTGGACAAAGGCGGCGTCATTCGCTATATCCAAACTGTCCCCGAAGTCGCCACGGAACCCGATTATGACGCTGTTTTGAAGGCCGCCCGCGACCTGGTCGCATTGTAGCGCTTCTTTTTTTATCAGGCAAATATGCGCTGCACAGGCGGGCCCAAGCGCCCGCCTGTTTTTTGTCCGCCACGCGTTTTGCGGGCCAAAAAGCCGCGCAGAATTCCTTGTTGTTTCTGTCGCACTTGCTGCCAAGACTCGTCCGGCATTTGGTATAATAGGCCCGAGTGACCCCGTCGGCTTCACCCCCGAACAGGTCGCTTTTTCTTTTTGCCGCTGCCCCGTGTTGCTTTTGGGCGTGTTGCTGCGCCCCAGGATAGCCCACTCGCTTTGACTAGCTTCGCCCAACCTGACCCCGGACACGGCCCCGACCATTCCCCCGAAAGTCCGGGCCGAGAACAGCAATTGGAGCTGGGCGAGGACGACAATGCCATTGCCCTGCGCAAGGCATGGGAGCGCACCCTGCGCGCCCTGCCCGCCACCATGGTCAAGCAGACCATCGACAACTGGCTGCGTCCGCTGCGCCCCCTGTCGTACGATGACGGCGTGGTGGTGCTGGGAGCGCCGTCATCGTTTGCCAAAACCTACATTGAAACAAAATACGCCCCCTTGCTGCGTGAGTTTCTCGCCCAGTATCTGGACGCTCCCCATGTTCAGGTGCGCTTTGTAATCTCCACGCCTGACGTGCAGCCTTTGCTTGGCGAAAAGCCGCTGCCGCTGCGTCAAGCCGCCCGCCACGACGTTCCCGTTCCCGGCGCGCCCGCGCTGCCTGCGGCGGGTGAGACGCTGCCGCGGGCGAGCCGGGATATGTCCCCTGCCGTGGACTCCAATCTCAGCCGCAACCCATTTGCCATGGAACTGGCCGCCGCGCCCCTGATTGACAGATATACATTTGAGCACTTTGTCGAAGGCAAGTCCAACCGCATTGCGTACAATGTCGCTTTAAACGTCGCGGATGCGCCGGGCACATTGTACAACCCTCTGTTTTTGTACGGCAACCCCGGCCTGGGCAAGACACACCTGATGCACGCTATCGGCAACCGGATGCGCGAATCCATGCCTGGCGCGCGGATCGCGTATGTCAGTGGCGAAACGTTCACCAACCACTATGTCGCTGCCATTCGCGACAAGCGCACGGAGGACTTCCGGCGGGCATACCGCAGCGTGGACATCTGGCTGATTGACGACATCCAGACCATTGCCTCTAAAGAGCAGACCAAAGAAGAGTTCTTTCACACATTCAACACGCTCTACCAAATGAACCGGCAGATCGTCATTACCAGTGACCGCAGCCCGCGCGAGCTGCGCACCATGGATGACCGCCTGAAGTCCCGCTTTGAAGCCGGGCTGGTGACCGATATTGCCCCGCCCGAACTGGAAATGCGCGAAGCCATCCTCCAGAAAAAAGCCTTGCAGGAAAACCTGCCTATCCCGCCCGAAGTAATTGCGTACATGGCGAACCTCATCCAAAGCAACATTCGGGCACTGGAAGGCGCGCTGGTGAAACTCATGGCGTATGCGTCACTGGCCCGCAGCCCCATCACCAAGCAGCTGGCAAGCGACGTCCTGAGCGGCTACTTTGTCGAGCGTATTGTCCGGCCCGACACGCCTGGGTCCGCCCATCCGCAGGACTATGCGCAAAACAATGCCCCGCCCGCACTGATGAGCGCGGCAGGGCCGAATGTAAATCAAATTATCGACACCGTGGCCGCCCAAACCGGCGTGTCCCGCGAGATGATCCTGGCGGGCGGGGGACGCAGCAACCGGGCGGGCGGCTTGCGCGGCGACCCCGCCTTTGCGCGTCAGGCGGCCATGTACCTGGCAAAAGACATGACCAATGTGCCTGTCACCATTCTGGCCGCCACATTCGGCTGCAAAAACCGGACTGCCGTCACCCACGCCGCCACGCGCCTTCAGGGGATGCTGCAAACTGACCCGGAAGTGTTAAATCTTATTTCCAACATCCGCAAGGTTATTCAGTATAATATGTAACCCCGATCAGTATAATATGTAACCCCGATCAGCGATGGCTTTCCTCAATCAAGTTCTTGGCGGCTTCCAGGGCCAGCAGGTACGAGCGCGGGCCGAAGCCGACAATCTGCCCAGTCACGACCGGGGAAATCACGGAATGTCGCCGGAATTCTTCGCGGGCGTGGACATTGGTCAGGTGCACTTCAACCGTGGGCAGGCGCGAGTCGGCAATGGCATCCCGGATGGCGTAGGAAGAGTGCGTGTACGCGCCGGGATTAATCACAATGGCATTGGCCCACGACATGGCATCCTGCACAAAGTCGATAATCGCGCCTTCGGAGTTTGACTGATGGATGCGCACTTCTACGCCTAAGTGCTTGGCATGACGCTCGATATTGTTGTTGACGCTGACGAAATCGTCTTTGCCATAGATGTCCGGGTCGCGGACACCCAGCATGTTAAGGTTGGGGCCATGGATCAGCGAGATTTTGATCGGGCCGGTGCGGGTCAGTTGCATGGGCGCTTCCTTGGAAAATGTCTTGCTGCAATCGGTTAAAGAGAGCTTGCTGCCTGCGCTGCCGCAGCGCAGCTTGGGGGTTCCCCCGGATTTCCTGCGGCTTATCGACGACGGAACGATTTGTTCCGTCGTCGGTACACGCTGCAAACGCGGATGGTACACCGGGGCAGCACGGAAACGCGTCCTTTGAAAAGCGTGAACGCGCACGCAAAGAAATCACGCAGGCGGGGATGCTTCCTCGATCAGTAAAATAGGGATGCCGTCGCGGATGGGGTAGACGCGTCCGCACTGGTCGCACACCAAAGTGTCGCCTTTCAGGCGCAGCGGCGGGCGGTTGTCGTCGGCAGGGCAGGCCAACAGGGCGAGCAGCTTGGGGTCAACAGGTGTCTGGGTCATGGCGCTTCTTTCGGGTTCGGGAGTCAAACACAGTTTTCGTAGACGTGCAGGGTGGCGCGGGCCGTGCGCTCCCATGAAAACCCCTGGGCGCGCGCCAGGCCGCGCTCGCGCCAGCGGGCTTGAACCAGCGGGCTGGATAGGAGCTTGTCCAGGGCGTCGGCCCACGCATTCGAGTTTTCTGCGGGCAGCAGCAACGCGCCGTCGCCCACCACTTCCGGCAGGGACGATGCCCGCGCGCACAGGGCCGGGCAGCCGCAGGCCATGGCTTCCAAAGGCGGCAGGCCAAAGCCTTCGTATTTGGACGGGTAGCAAAACGCATCCGCGCCGCCGTACAAAGCAGGCAGATCGGCATCGGGCACATAGCCTGTCCAGACAATGTCCCGGCTGACAGTTTGGGGCAATTGCGCGACTTGGGCGTCTAACTCTTCTCCCAGCCAGCCGCGCTTGCCGACCACAAGAAGGCGGTGCGGCGGGGGGTGCGGGCCGAGCTTCACCAGGGCAAAAGCGTCCAGCAAGGTGCCCAGGTTTTTGCGCGGCTGCAAAACGCCCACAGACAGCACATACGGGCGGTTGTCCAGCCCCAGGGCGTTGTTCGCCAGCCCGCGCGCGCTTTCCTGCCCGCCCGTCGGCGGCGTAAAGTGCGCGTCCACGGCCAGCAGGATCGCGGACACTTTGGCATCATCAATGCGCCCTTTGTAGCGGCGCAGAATATCCCGGCGCGTGCTTTCCGAGTCGGCGATCACATGGCATGCCCGGCGCATGGAGCGGGGCACGAATGTGTTCAATATCCATCTGTCGCGCGGCAGGAACCATTCGGGGTGCAGGGCAAACGTGATGTCATGGACCGTAGTCACGACAGGGCACGGCGCGCCCAAAAGCGGGATATTGTACTGCGTGTGGGCGACATCAATTTTGTCTCTTTTTAATGCCCTGGGAAACGCAGACAGCAGCCACAGCGCATCATTAGCAGGCGCGGGCAGCGTGCGCCACTGAAAGCGCGCATCCAGGCCGGGCGGCGGGTCTTCCACCGCCAGGCGTGTGTAAAGCACAAACTCATGGGGCGCATTGGTGGCGGCCAGGCCCCCCAAAAGTCCGCGCCAGTAGGTGCGGTCGCCCGTGTAGCGTCCCGACAGGGTGCGGGCGTCAATGCCGATGCGCATACTTTATTTCATACCTATGACGTGTTGCATAAAAAAGGTGCGTTGGCCTACAGAGGCTCAATTCCGGGTACTGGATTGCCCCTCTGCTGGTGAGAAGGGCGAGGCATTGGCTGCTTCTCCACCACAAAGATGCTGTCATAGAAGTGGAGGGAGGCTGCTGAACGCGTGAAGTCATCCACTGACAGCCAATGTGGCTGCTCCGAATGCCATGCGTTAAGCCGGTCTATCAAGCGCTTGGCGTATTCGATAAACGTACCTCTACGCTGATAACCCCCTCCAAATCGCTTCCAGTAGGAGGTATGTATGTCTTCGCAAAGGTACACGCCATCTGCCTCCACATGAGCAAACATTTCCTCGAAGGTAGTCACCTGCTGACGCATAGTGTGGCCGCCGTCATCAATCAAGATGTCAACGCGCGGAACAGAGGCGACTAACGACCGCAGGAAGCGGCGACTGCTCTGGTCACCAATGAAAATCTTAACCTGATCCTCTTCTAATGCTTGACAAGCTGGGTTGATGTCCACGCCGTAAATCTTGGCGCGGGGGCCGAAATAATCTTTCCACATCTGGAGCGATCCTCCATGCGACACCCCAAACTCCAGAATATGAACGTCGGTGCCCCGATACCGTGCAAAGTGACGATCATAGACACTAAAGTAGTGGCTCCATTTGTTAAGAAGGCGCCCCGTGTTCGCAGCAAAATAGCGCTCTAGGTCGTTAGCCGGAGACCTGTCGCTGAAGGGTGCAGCTTGAGACGACAACTCCCAATGCAGGGAAGGTTCACGCAGAGCCAAAATCCGTGCCTGGCGCGCATTGTAAGCATGAATGGAAGCGCGAACCATTCTGCGCAGCCAGTGCGGCACCCAGTTTATAAGAACTTTACGAAGGCCGTTGAAGGTCATATTGTCTCATTTATTGCCATGAAGCAACAGTATGGGGCAGGCAAGGAACAAAACGGTCAAAAACTAAGTTTGGGTTGCCAAAGTCATCATTTCGGACGGGGTTGCCTTCTTGATAACACAGCGGGGTTGCCTGTTTCCGGCGGCAGTGGTAGCGCAAAGCCGCATAGGGAGTATAAACCGTTCTTAGGCCATGCTCTCTCAAGCGCACGCACAAACCAATGGCGAGGCGGGTTCCCTCAGAAGAAGCGCCGCTCTGGAATAAAGTTTCCTGCCGATCTTCATCAAATCCGCCCGCCTCCCAGAATGCCTTGCGCGAAACCATCAAGCAGTCGCCGGACACGGCGTGACATGTCCGGTACCAATCTATCGCGCCAAAAAATCCTGAGTAGGATTCGTGAGCACCCTGAAAGAGAAAATGTGGGGTCTGATCCTGTCCCAGAACAAGACCTGCATGCTGAACGCGACCATTGGAGAAGAAGAGTTTGCTTCCAACCGCGCCGACCTGGGGGTGTTGTGTCCAGCGCGCCATCTCCTCTATCCATCGGGGCGTTTCGGCTTTCAAGCAATCATCAAGGAAAAGGAGTAAATTGCCCTGGGCTTGGCGTGCCCCTAGGTTGCGTGCATCCGCCTCGCCCGGCGAGCTTGCCTGAATAATTTTGGCTGTTATGCTACCCTGCAAAGTTTCGCCGCGCGACAAAGCGTCTGTACGACGGCTACCTTTATCGACAACTAGAACTTCAATCTGCAAAGGCTCTACTTCTTGCTGTAGCAACTTTAGGCAGCGATGCATGGCGCGGGGCGCATCTCGGCTGGTGACAATCACAGACACTTGTGCCGGGCAGACAGGCCAGCTTACTTGATAGCCGTACTTTTGCTGGCTGATTTCAGGCTTCGCAATGCCTAGACGCCGAAGATGCTGAAGGAGTACCTGCCGCTGGCTGTCAAAAACCCAGGGCTTGGCGTTGGAAGACTCCGCTGTGGATCCCTCTACCTGACGCCAATGGTACAGCACTTTCGGGATATGATAAATTGCCTCTGTCCGTTCGCTGCACCGCAGCATCAAGTCCCAATCCTGTGCGCCGTCGGTGCGCGGGTCGAACAATCCTGCGTCTTCTGCAAGGCGGCGGCGGACAACAGAATGCATTAAGAAGTTGGCGCACAGCAGCATGTCCGGCGACCAAGTGTGCGGTTTGAACCACGGCTCATGGCGCTCCTGCCCGTCGGCGGTAAGTTTGTCTTCGTCATAATAGATAATGTCCGCATCAGGATGGGCCGTGACAAGCGCATGCACTGCCGACACCATGTTCGGCGCAAGCAGGTCATCATGATCAAGCAGCGCAAGGTATTCGCCCCGCGCCATTGCAATTGCCTGGTTGGAGTTGCCGGAAATGCCCTGATTATCTGCAAGCCGCAGGACACGGATGCGGCTGTCGATTTGCGCGTACTCTGCCAACACTTGGGACGCTTCTGCGCCAGCATCGCTGGCATCCGCGGCGCACAGCTCCCAGCCGCCCGCCTGTGCCCGCACCGAATCCAGTGTTGCACGCAGCACATCGGGCGGCGTGTTGTAAATCGGCGTGATGAAACTCAGCCAAGGTTGGTCGGATTTAGACGGGAAAACTTGCGCTGCATTCTCCGTCGCCGCATGGGTTTCTTGATAAGCAATCCAGTTTTGATAGCTTTCGTGAAGACCTAACCTGCGCAGCTGCCACAGCCACACCCCCCAGTCAAGCAGAGCAAATGCGCCTTTTGACCGCTTCAAGTTCCCTGCCATCAGAACCAGTTGAGAAAGCATCTGCCGCCGACGCCCGGTGAGAAACTTCACAGCCTAACCCTCATGGAACAAGTCATGTGCCGTAGAACAAGTCGCGCACAAAGCTGCGCCAGCCGTTGGAAAAGCGATGGTAGCCGCCTGCCGTTAGTTCAAGCAGCATGCTAGGAAACCGCCGCCACCGGGTGGCAGGCAGCGTCAGCCGCCGCCGCAAATGCCGGATTTGAGCCTGGATACGCTCGCCCCGCTGGATTATCAAAGAATTGTCCTGCCCGGCCCTGAAACCGTGCAAACGCAGAGCGACCGTTTCCAACTGGTTCAGGTGTGCGCGGTAGTGCGCTTGCGGCAGCACTTTAGGACGCTGGCCGGCTCTGGTGCCCATCTGCTGCGTCTCGTGCTGACGATACAAAATTAATGGAGTGTTCAAAGCCACAATGCGCATAACGGCAGCCGTCATCAAAGCGATCCAGCCATCGTGAATAAGCCCAATGTTGCTTGGAATCGGCAATACGACATCACGCAGCAATGCTCGAAACGCCAGAGTCGCGCCAGTTACATGGTTGTAGGCTAAAAGCACTTCGAACTCTTTGCCCTGGCGCATCCGCTGCTGTTTGTCCAGCGCGAATAGCGCATACGGCCACAGCCGCCTGCCAAGCGGCATGAGGTGTTTGTCAACAATCTCCGCATCAGTAAACACAAGCCCTACTTCCGGCTGCGCGGCAAAGACAGCATGCATCGTTTCAATCTTATCGGCAAGCCAGACATCGTCCTGGTCACACAAAAAGATGAGGTCGTGGCGGCAAAGTGAGATTGCCTGCGCAAAGTTCTGCGTGGAACCGAGGTTGCTCGGATTGACAACGACCTGCACAGAAAACGGCGCATGGGCAGCAAAGTTTTGTAGAATGGGAACAGTTTCGTCCTGAGAGCCGTCATCACAGACAACCATCTCATCAGGCAGGCGCGTTTGCGCGGCAATGCTGTCAAGCTGCTCTTGCAGATACCGCTCGCCATCGTAAGTGCATAGTGCGATGGAAACAGTCATAAGACTTTTTGCACCTTCATAATTAATGTTCGATACCATACATCGCGAAACAGCTGCACCTGCTCCCGCGCGCTGGGGCGACGCACAGATACCAGGCTCCAGGTTAGCAGGCGCAGGCCCGCGCCCATCAGCGTCAAGGCTTTAAGCAGCGCGCCCTGCGCTCGCCCGCCGTAGCGCGAATAGTAGTAGTAGCGGCTCTGGTTGTAGCTGGCAATCATGCGCGCCCGCACGCGCCAGTCACTGCCGCTGCTCGCCCCCAGATGGTGCCCGATGCGCGCCTGCGGCACAAACCAGATCGGCCACCCAGCCCGGCGCAGGCGAATGCAGAAGTCTGTGTCCTCAAAGTACATAAAGTAGGCCGGGTCAAACCCGCCAATCGCCTGGTACGCCTCGCGCCGCACGAACAAGCATGCCCCGGCGACCTGGTCTACGGCCCGCGCGTCGCTGTAAGCCCAGTGCGTCATAGCATACGCGCCGGTCACACGATTTGCCGGAAGCAGCTTATCCAGATAAGTCTGTTCCCAAAACACGGATAATAAACTGGGATCGGTCGCGCAGGACGCTTGAATGGTGCCGTCCGGCAGCACCAACTGCGCCCCCGCCGCGCCGACATCGGGATAGGAATCCATGAAATCGCGCAGGCTGGACAATGCGCCCGGCTCTACTTCCGTGTCCGAGTTCAGCACGAAAAAGTAGCGCCCGGACGCATTGCCCAAAGCGGCATTGTTCGCGCGCCCGTAGCCGATATTGCCGCCGGTCTCAACCAGGCGCACGGCGGGAAACTCCGTGTGCATCATTTCCACGCTGCCGTCCGTGCTGCCGTTGTCGGCGACGATAATCTCCACGCTCGCCTCGCCCGCCGCCTGCCGCGCCTGCAAGGATGCCAGGCAGGCCCGCAGCAAATCCCGCGTGTTATAGGAAACGATGGACACGGAAATCTCGGGGGGCGCGTATTGCGTCACGATTTGACCTTGTCTGAGGTATGAAAGGCGGCGCGATAATCAGCCAGAACGCTTTCCACGCTGCCGTCGCGCCGGATGCGGCCGCCGTCCAGCCACAGCACGCGCCGGGCCAGACGCTCCACATGGTCCAGTTCATGCGTCACCATCAGGATCGTCTTGCCCTGCCCTTGAAACTCCTCAATCTTGGCGAAGCACTTCTCCTGAAAGCCCTCATCGCCCACCGCCAGCCCCTCGTCCAGCAGCAAAACCTCGGCGTCCAGATGCACGGCAATCGCAAAGCCCAGGCGCAGCTGCATGCCCGACGAATACATGCGCACGGGCAGATCCATGGTGGCCGGACCAAGCTCGGCAAAGTCCAGAATGGCATCGTAACGCTTCGCCACTTGCGCTTCGCTCAGGCCCAGTATGATCCCGTTGAACACCACGTTCTGCGTCCCTGTCAGATCCGGGTCAAAGCCTGTGCCTAGCTCCAAAAGGCTCATCATGCGCCCCCGCACCGTCGCTGTCCCCGCCGTCGGCAGGTACACGCGCGACAAAATGGAAAGCAGCGTGCTTTTCCCCGACCCGTTGCGCCCAATCAGCGCCACAGACTCGCCCGGCGCGATGGAAAGCGAAACGCCGTCCAGCACGCGCCGCGTTTCAAAGCCCCCCGTGCCCTCGCGACGCGCCAGCATGCGCGCCCACCCTGCCGCCTGGCTTTTCAGCGACGAGTAGCTGCGGTGGTAGACACGAAAGTCTTTGGTCAAATTGTCTGTTTCAATCGCCGGCGACAAGGGCGCAGGGAACACGCTCAGGGCCTTTCCGTAAACCGCCACTTGTGGCTGTTGAAGTAAGAATACCCCGCCAAACAAACCACGACCGACAGCAGGCCCGTAATCGCAAAGTAGCGCCCGTCAAACGGCGCGCTCGCGACCGGGTGCGCCGCGCCGCGCGCTGAAATCACGGCGGGCGCAAAGAACACCTGCCGGAATGCGGTCACGATCCACGCCAGCGGGTTCAGCAGGTACACATGGTATGCCAGCGAGCGCCACTGCTCTGGAATGCGCGGCGAGTAAAAGATGTTTTCGGGAAAATAGATGATGGGCACGAGGTAAAACAAAAACGTCATGCCCGTAGACACGATAAACTTCACGTCTTCATAAAACACATTGGCCGCGCACACAACAAAGCTCACTCCCAATGTCAGCAGGAACAATTGCGCCACAACCAGAGGCAGCCACAGGATCTCGCGCGGCGGCAGGCCCGGCCATCCCAGCCAAAGTGGGGCAATCACCCACCGATACAGCACAAACACCGCCAGGGAAATGCCCAGCTGCACAAAGTTCTGGCACACAGTCGCGATCAGGGGGATTTCGCGGGGAAAATAAACCTTCTTGAGCAGCGGCAGCTTGACCAGCACGGCTGTTGACGAATCCAGCACGGCAGTCTGGAAGAACGTCCATGGCAGGGTGGCGCAGAAGATGTACGCGCTGAGGTTTTTCGGCCCTGAGCCTAAAATATAACCGATAGCAATCGTCAGCACGAATACTTGAATAAGCGGGTTGACCATGGTCCAGGCCACGCCCAGAACGGAGTTTTTGTAGCGGACACGCAGGTCGCGCTCGATCAAAGCGCGCACCAAATGCCGAAACCGCCACAACTCGCGCAGCTCGTCGCCGACATGCACCGCCCGCCGCGGCGGCCTGATGGTCACTGTCTGCGGCTCCGCTGCCGCCGATACGCCCGTCGTCATAACACCTCGTTTATCCCATGGCAGGCGCGGACAAAAAGCTAGGCCGCGTCCTCATCGAGGCCGGGGTCGTCTTCCAGCACATCAATATCGCGCGCGCGGGCCGGTTCCAGCAGCTTCAATAGTTCCGTGCGCGGGATCAAGACCTTGCGCTTGCCTGCAATGCGAAACGCGTTCAGCTTGCCCTGCCGTATGTAGGAGCGAATGCTGGACTGGCTCAGCTGCAGATACTGCGCGGCCTGTTCGACGGTCATCAAGTCTCGGGATTCAGACTCCATTCAGGCGTGATCTCTCTCTCCGTGGCCGCGCTTTGCCTGCGCGAAGCAGGGGCGGTGCGCGGCCTCATTGTCAGCAGTGCACGTGTTTATGGGTGCAGTATAACCCAATTGCCACTTCTTGTCAACAATGCTCACCCGCAACACGCTCTGCGCAAATGCAGCACTGACTGGGAACGTTTCTTCAGAAAGCGGGCCTTTCCCTGGTTTTGTCAGCCTGGAAGCTGCAAACCCCCGGCAGGGATCAAGGCCCGCCCTGCCCCGCTGCCCCCGCGTTCCCCACTCGCTGCCTTCGCGTACCCGGCCATGACCGACGACGGAACAAATCCGTCCGTCGTTGGTACACGCAGGCGACACCGAGGCAGCGACCAAACAATGCCGGGGCAGCGTCCAAGCCGCGCTTTCTGTGTTTCTTGACAGCAATCGCCGACTATGCTATCATGGCTTGTATTTCCCTGGTATTTTTGGGAGGCAACTGAGGCTGATTATGACGAGAGTTTCGCTGAGGCGTGTTGTTTGTGCGGTGTGCGCGCTGTTTGTTCTGGCTTTGCCCCATCCCGCGCGGGCGCAGACGGCAGTTTCGCACTTTTTGCAGGTGCGGCGCAGCTTGGGAACGAACTTGCTGCCCCAGTCGCAGATGGCGTCTGCGCAGGCCGACCCGGCGAGTTATGGGGGGCGGACATTTGAGGTGTCCGCGCAGGTGGGCGGCTTTGTGACCGCCGACGATGTCCGCACGGTTTTGCTGTCACTCGGCGCGCTGTCGCTGGCGGTGCGGATGCCGTCCGGGGCGGATGCCCAGGTATGGCTGGCATCCGGGCAGGTCGTGCGCGCCCTGGTAAAGGTGGATGCGGCGAACGGCAGTGTGTCCCAGCCCCGCCTGACTTTGCTGGCCGCCGCGCCGGAAACCGCCCTGTCCGCGTGGGAGCGCGGGCGCAGTGCGCGCGTGATGCTGCCGTCGCGGGGCGCGCCGTCGTCGCGCATGCAGCGCGGAAACGGGGACGAAACCCGGTATGCCCCCAGCGTATCGGTCAGTGCGCCTGCGGGCTTGCCCGCGCGGGCGCGTCTGATTTACGCGCCCTACTGGCAGGCGGTGCGCAGCATGAACCCGCGCCTGGCGTCGGCTGATGTGGACAAGATCACATCCAGCATTTTGTATTTCAGCGACCGCAACGATGTCGACCCGCGTTTAATCATGGCGATGATTATCTGCGAGTCCGGCTTTGACCTGCATTCAACATCGCGGACCGGCGCGGCGGGCCTGGGCCAATTGATGCCGGGCACCGCCCGTGGCCTGGGGGTCACCGACCCCTACGACCCTGTCCAGAACATTGCCGCATCCGTGCGCCTGCTGCGCGGGCACTTGGACACCTACGGGGGCGCGCCAGCCCATGCCGGGATTATTCCCTTGAGCCAGATCGCGCTGACCATGGCCGCGTACAATGCCGGGCCGGGCGCGGTGCGCCGCTACCATGGTGTGCCGCCGTACCGGGAAACCAAGCGCTATGTCGCCAAAGTCGCGGCTTTGTATCAAAAAATGTGCGGGCAGGGAAGTTAAAGAAAACCAACGCGTATGATGGTCTGGGTACACGCCGCAGTCGGCGCAATGGTGGGGGCGGGGATCAAAAAGCCCGCCGGGACGGTGGCGGGGGGCATTGCGTCGCACTTGCTGTGCGACCTGGTGCCTCATAGAGACTACGAACTCAAGATCGAAGCCCCGCTGGCCCTGGCGATGTTTGTGTACCTGACGGCGCGCTATGGGATAACGTCGCCGCAGGTGCTGGGAGCCATCGGAGGCGTGCTGCCCGATGGGGAAAACGCCCTGGCTGTGCTGGGCATCGTCCCGGCAGACAAGACATTTTTCCCCACGCACAACAAGACCGCGCCGTGGTATGTCGGGCACGGCGCGCGGGTAGAAAGTCCCATCCCCCAAGTCGCCCTCGCGATGATCGCCCTGCTGCTTGCCGACCGGGAAAAATAATTTATGGGTCAGAGGGCCTTCCGCTCCAAGTTTGCGGAGCCGGAGAAAGACAGCCCTCACCCAGTGGTGCGCGCCACCCTCTCCCGCCCCTCCGAGCACGCCAGTGCGTGAGCGGGCAAGGGGGGTGAGGGCTATTCCTCAACGTCGAGGCTGTGGGGTGAGGGCTGTCTTCTCATGCGGGGGATGGGGGGCCTCCTTTGCACCCTAAGTCGCTACTCGGTCCACACGGCCTGCGGGCTGCCCAGAAACGAGCGCAGGTAGCTGACAACGCGCTCGTCAGGTTCGACCGTCAGGGCGGGCTGGACACGGCTGCGGCGCAGGCCGTCGCTGATGTGCAGCTCCAAACGGCTGCCACCCGCCATTTTGTAGCGAGCGAGAGATTGCTGCAAAGCGCGCACTTTGTCGTGCATGGTCGCATCCAGCCGGATGTGCAGGCACGAAAACGCGGGCTTGTCTTCTTTTTCGCTCTTGTGAGTGCCCAGCAGCGTGCCTGCTGTGACCACGGATTGCAGCTTGTCGGCAGCGATCTCGACACTGGCGGCGGCGCTGCTTTCATCGTCCCCGCCCCGGCTGATACGGTCACGGTGCGAGGTGCGCCCGGTCACGACCACGACGCTGTCCTTTTCCGGCACTTTGTCGAGTTCGGCTGCGGCGCGGGGGAACAAGGTCACGCTCATGGTTCCCGTCTTGTCTTCCAGGGTGAGAAAATACATTTGCTTGTTTTCGCCCTTGGTGTAATAAGGCCGGACATTGGTCAGCACGCCCGCAATGACCACGGGCTCCCGGTCACTCGCATTGCGGCAGTCTTCCAGGCTATGCGTGACAATAGCGGCGAGCTTTGCCGCGTACTGGTCTAAAGGATGGTCGCTGAGATACAGGCCCAGCAGCTCTTTTTCCAAGGCGGTCTTTTCCGACGGCGCCATTTCGGGCACATCGGGCAGGGGGGGCGCGATATGGGCAACGCCCTCGCTGCTGTCGTCGTCCCCGAACATAGAAACTTGACCGCTCTTTTTGTCCCGCGCCGTGCTGACCGCGCTGTTCATGGCCCCCTCTAAACCGGCCAGCAGGCGCGCCCGGTTGGGTTCAATGCTGGCAAGCGCGCCCGCCTTAATTAATGTCTCCAAAGCGCCTTTGCTGGTCAGGCCCCGCTCGTGCACGCGGGCGCAAAAATCGTGCAGCGAGCCAAACGCCCCGCCATCGCTGCGTGCGGCCAGCACGGACTCAATGGGAGCTTTGCCCACGTTCTTAATCGCCAAAAGCCCGAAGCGAATGGTCGGCCCCGCCCCGATAAAGTCGGCATCGCTGAAGTTGACATCCGGCGGCAGGATTTCGATACGCTGTCCGTAGTCCTCTAGAAACGTGCGGCGGGCATCTTCAATGAAGTTGACCAGCTTGTCGGTGTCGTCGGCCTGCGTCGCCATCAGCGCGGCGAAGTATTCTACCGGGTAGTTTGCCTTCAGGTACGCCGTCTGGTACGCCACCATCGCATAGCAGAACGCATGGGCTTTATTAAACGCGTATCCGGCAAACGGCTCGATGAGGTTAAACAATTGCACCGCTGTGGCCTCGTCCACCACGCCCTTTTTGGCGGCTCCGGCCAGGAAGTTCTCACGCTGCTGCACCATTTCTTTCAGGCTCTTTTTGCCCATGGCTTTACGCAGGATGTCCGCTTGCCCCAGGGAAAAGCCCGCGATAGCCTGCACAATCCGCAGCACTTGATCCTGGTAGACAATAATGCCATACGTTTCTTTGAGGATGGGTTCCAGGGCGGGGTGCGGATATTGTATCTTCATCATGCCCAGCTTGGACTTGATATATTGCGGTATCTGCGCCATGGGGCCGGGGCGATAAAGCGCGACCATTGCCGCCACTTCGCCGACATTGTTCGGACGCAGCTCGGCGATATAGCGGCGCATCTGCCCGCCTTCAAGCTGGAACACGCCCGAACATTCGCCGCGCCCCAAGAGGTCATAGGTCTTTTTATCGTCGAGGGGAAGCTTGAGCACGTTGATGTCGATATTGCGGCTCTTTTTGACATTGCGCACGGCCCGCGCGAGGATAGTCAGGTTCGCAAGACCTAAAAAGTCCATCTTCAGCAGGCCGATTTTCTCTAACATCCCGGCGGGATATTGTGTGACCAGCCCGACGCCGTCATCGGCCTTTTGCAGCGGCGTGTGTTTTATTAACGGGTCGGCGGCGATCACAATCGCCGCCGCGTGGACACTGTCGTGGCGCGTCAGGCCCTCAAGACGCAGGGCCGTGTCGATCAATTCGCGCGCCTGTGGGTTGGTCTTGTACGCCGCCCCAAAGTCCGGGGACACTTCCAGGGCTGTCTTCAGCTTCATGCCGACTGGAAGCGTCGGGATCATCTTGCACAGCTTATCGACTTCGGCCATGGGCATCTTGTTCATGGCCCGCCCGCAGTCGCGGATGGCGGCGCGGGCGGCCATGGTGCCGAATGTCGCCACCTGGGCCACATGGTCGCGCCCGTATTTATTCACCACGTAGTCGATCACGTCCTGACGGCGCGAGTCCTCAAAGTCCATGTCAATGTCGGGCATGGACAAACGCTCCGGGTTCAGGAAGCGCTCGAATGTCAGGCCGTATTCTAGGGGGTCGACATCGGTGATGCCGATACAATAAGACGCCATCGACCCTGCCGCCGACCCGCGCACGCCGAAGAAGATGCCCTCGTTCCGCGCGAAATTGGCGAAGTCGCGCACAATCAGAAAATACTGGGCGAAGCCGGTCTGCTCAATCACATCCAGCTCAAAACGCAGTCGTTCCTCATGTTCCGGCGTCAGCGTTTCGTAGCGGCGCTTCATGCCCGCAAAGCACAACGTCTGCATGTATGACTGTGCATTCATGCCCTGCGGCGTGTCGCCGGGTGACGGCATTTCCAAACGGTCAAAGGTAAGATTGAGGTTGCACCGGTCGGCGATTTCGGATGTGCGGGCGAGGGCTTCGGGCCATTCTTTGAAGCGCTCGTGCATTTCCTGCTGGCTTTTGAGGTAGAAGTCTTTTGACCCATAGACCATCTTTTTGGGGTCATCCATGGTTGTGCTGGTTTGCACGCACAATAAAACCTGGTGCGGGTCGGCATCCTGCGCGTCCAGATAATGCACATCGTTGGTGGCGACCAGGGGAATATCCAGTTCGCGCGACAAACGCACCAGGTGCTCATTGACTTCCCACTGCTTGGCAAGCTGATGGTCCTGCATTTCCAAGTAGTAGCGGTCGCCGAAAATCTCTTTGAACTCCGACGCGGCATGCCGCGCGGCGGCGTAGTCCTGCGCCATCAGGTGCTGGGGGACTTCCGCGCCCAAACACGCCGACAGGCAGATCAGCCCTTCGTTGTATTCCTGCAACAGCTCGCGGTCGATGCGCGGCTTGTAATACATGCCTTCGAGGGACGCCAGGGTCGTGAGCTTGAGTAAGTTGCGGTAGCCGATCTCGTTCTGCGCCAGCAACACCAAATGGCGGGCGTCATCGGTCTTTTTACTTTCTTTTTGGTGACGGGTGCGCGTGGCGACATACATCTCGTTGCCGACCAGGGGCTTGATACCCGCCTTTTTGCACTTGAGATAAAACTCCATAGACCCATACATGACCCCGTGGTCGGTCAGGGCGACGGCGGGCATGTCCAGGTCAACGGCCTTTTTCACCAGGTCGTCAATGCGGCATGCGCCGTCCAGCAAGCTGTATTCGGAATGGAGATGCAGGTGGACAAAATCGGGGGTAGCCATGGTGCGTGCGCGTTCCTCTTGCGTGTTGCTGGCAGATAATCGCAGTTTCTGCCCTTTGCCGCTCCTGCTACTAGATATAGACAGCCTTGGCTTGCGGGTTGTCTTATCTTGTGCGGGGGCGGGCTTATTATAGCAGAAACGGGGGGCATGCGCAAGGGCGAAGCGGCGATGCGCGGGCCTTTCTTCGGGATTGCCGACGGCTTGCTCAGGCGTACCCAGGGCTTTGCACTCGCATTGCGAGCCTGTACCGCTCGCCTTGCGAGCCTGTACCGACGACGGAACAAATTGTTCCGTCGTTGCTGCGCGCCGGGTAAGATGGGGAAACGCTGTGGGGATGCCTTGGCAACAAGATAAGGATGTGCATGGAAAGCCTGCGCCCGCGCGCTCAGGAGCCGCCCTTACCCCCCAGCCAGAAAGCCCTCACTCCCCAGCCCCCTCGCCCGCCCGCAAGCGGGAGAGGGCGGCGCGCAGCGCCGGGTGAGGGGCATCCTCCTTTTAACTTCTTTATGCAACAATTGAAGCCAAATGAGTCCCCTGGTGTCTAACCAGGCAAAGGCAGTAAAAACCGGGATGCCCATACCGTCCATGACGACCTGGCAAGGGAACCACAACTTGGAGTGCAGCGGAACGCGCGGCAGTGCGGCCCACGACATCGCCGCCGATGACGACGGCCCCTGCGTGCGACGCTGCCTGCGGGGTGACACCGATGCGTATGCTACTCTGGTCGTCCGCCATGAAGGGCGCGTACGGGCCATCGCCGCCCGCATTCTGGGCGCGCAGGCGACCCGTGACGACATCGACGATTTATCCCAGGACATCTTTGTTCAAGCCTGGCGCGCCCTGCCCCGGTTCCGCGCCGACGCCAAATTTTCCACCTGGCTGCACCGCCTGGCGACCAACATAGCAATCAAGCAGTGGCACAAGCGAAAGCGGGGCGCGTGGCTGTCGGCGACCCCTGATCTGCCGGAACCTGTCCAGGCGGGCCTGCGGGACGACGCGCCCGGCCCGAGCACAGTAGCGCAGACACGCGCGCAGGGACATGCCCTGCGCGCGGCCATTGACGCCCTGCCGGAAAAGCAGCGCACCGTTGTCTTGCTGCACTATTTTGAGGATTACGCCTGCGAGGAAGTCGCGCAAATGGTCGGCTGCTCGGTGGGCACAGTCTGGTCGCGCCTGCACTATGCCTGCCGCAAGCTGCGCGGCACACTGGCCTGGCTGGGTGAAGAATGATGAGGACAGGGCAATTTTAGGCCGCAAACACAATTATGAACCTTTGCAAACACAATTATGAACCTTAATTATGAAGCCTGGCTTGTCCCTTACGCCGAAGGAACACTGGATGCCGCCCGCGCCGCCCTGCTGGAAGCGCGGCTGGCGCGCGACCCCGCCCTCGCCGCGCAAGCGGAAACTGTGCGCGTGGTCACTGCCCGATTGCGCCAAGCAGCCGCCCAGAACACCGCCGAGGCTGACCCGCGTTTGTCGCTTTTCCCTGCCCCATTATGGCCGGGTGTGCAAGCACGGCTGGCCCCTATGCCGCGCCGCCCTGTGCGTCGTTTGCAGTGGGCGGGCGGCGCGTGCGCGGCGGGCTTGACCCTGGGCGCTCTGCTGCTGCACGGCTCGCTGTCCGGCATGGGGACACGGCAAACACCGCCCGCCGTCCCCGCGCGCACGGCGAGCGCGGACAGCGGCCTTTCGCCCGCACCGGGAGACGCCGCCCGTTTGCCGCGCAAAAAAAAGGGGCGGCGCGTTTATGCGCGCCCCCTTCGCCTTGTGCTGGGCAAGCCAAAAGCGCTGCCGCCTATGCGTCTGGCCGCCCGTTCGCCTTTAGCGCCGCCCCGCCTCCCCGCCCCCAGCTTGCCGACGCCTGCGCCTGTTTCCGCCGTGCCGTCCGCGCGCACCGCCGTGGCCGTGGGAGATGGCGCCGCACACTTCCGTCTGGCTTCGCCCGTGCATGAGGACAAGCCGGACACTCTCCCGCGCCCGGCTTCCGACGCGTCAGCGGGCCGCGCCAACGAAGACCAGCCCGCGTCAGACACGCCTATCTCGCCCGCTGGCACCATGCAGGCGCAGGACAGCTCGGCTTCCACTCAAGATGCTCCGGCTTTGGCTCCCGTGACACCGCCCTTACCTGCGTCCCGCCATGCCCGCACCTTGCACCGGCATCGGGCGCGCCAGCGGCATCATGGGCACCGTCACGCCGCGCCTGCTGCCGTTCCCGCGTCGGCGGTTTCCCCTGCGACCCCGGACGCCCCGCTGCCTAATTCCCATAATTCCCGCGCCATTTGATGGAAGCTCTCGGCGTTCAATGAAGCGGCAAGAGATGAGTAAGCCGTGACACCGCCCGCTTACACGCCGGGCAGTTTTTCTTCCGAATACGCCGATGACGATTGCTGAAGTTCTTCGTTGATGGACACTTCGGCCAGCATATCCGCTTTTTCGCGGTCGGTTTCTTTGGAAGTCGCAATATCCCCCAGCGAAAGCATCCCGACTAGGCGTGCGTATTCCACCACAGGCAAGCGCCGCACCTGACGCTTGGACATCAATGTCATCGCTTGTTCCAGCGGCAGGTCTTTGGGGACGGTGTCGGGGTCGGGCGTCATGCACCGGCTCACCGGCGTGTCGGCATCGTGCCCATCCGCAACAATCTTGACGACAATATCCCGGTCGGTGACAATGCCGACCAGATTGCCGCCCTCATTGATCACCGGCAGCACGCCGTAGTCGCCGTCACGCATCAGCTGCGCGGCTTTGCGGATACTGGTGTCGGGGCCAACCGCATCGGGGAATGTCGTCATTACATCTGCAACAACCATAAAATTTACCTCTGCGTGTGTTGTACCCAGGGTCGCGGCGAACTAAAGATGCTCCAGTGACATGGGCTGTTGGCGTCACATGAAGAAGCGTTCTACTGCGGCTTTTCCCTGACGCCATATTTCGTATCCTTTGTCTGTGCGGTAAAAGCTTATCCACTCTTGGTTGTCTTCTTGAGGGGGATACCAATTGGACTGGCTTGCTAATAAAGACGCAAATTCTTGCGCTGGCACTTCTGTGTATGGAGGGTGTAACCAAGAGCTGTAGCGCCCAAGTACTATGAGTTCTTAGGAAATAAACTCTTGCAAAAGCTGTTGTGCAAGAAGAATGTTAGCTTCATATTTCTGATGACGCTCTTTTTCGTCTTCAACATGCCCTGCATGTTCCCACACAGCTTCCCACAACCCGCTGAACTCCTCAGTGGCGTCAGTCAGCACTGCGTATCGTATTGCAAACTTGTCCTCCAAGTCTTGTCTCGCCTTCCTCGTTAAACAAGGCGGGTCTCGTTTGACGCGCCGCCCGCCGTTGGTATCCTACCTCAGCACAAGCCGAAAGGAAACACCCGTATGTCCATCGAAACCGATGCCGGTATGCAGATGCCAGGTGGCAGTGTGGCAGACATTCAATCTGACGCAATAGCCGACAATTTGGAGGATGCCGATACCCTCGCCGACATGAAAAACGCCGATCCCGACCTGCCCGATGTCCGTGACCAGATGAATGACGACGCCGGTGGCCCCGATCTGCTGCCGAACGATACGCCGATTGAAGACGAAGACCAATTGTACAACACCAGCGACGTGCTGGACGGCGGCAACAACAGCAGCGACCTGGGCGCGGAACAGGCCGGGCTTTCCGGCGACCGTGCGACGGGCCTGAGCGCGCGCTGACCGACACGCAAAACACAGCGCCCCCGACTATTACGGTCAGGGGCGCTGTGTTTGTAAAGACACAAAGTCATCACTCAAACAGCGCTTCTACGAACTCGCGGGGGTCGAATATCTCGATGTCGCCCGCTTTTTCGCCTGTCCCGATCAGCTTGATGGGGACGCCCAGCTCGTCTTTGATGGTAATCACGATGCCGCCGCGCGCCGTGCCGTCCAGCTTTGCCAGCACCAGGCCCGTAATCGCCACCGCCGACTTGAATTCTTTGGCCTGGTTGATCGCGTTTTGACCCGTGGTTGCATCCAGCACAAGCAGGGTTTCATCGGCGGGACGGCCCCCGCGCGCCTGCATCACCACGCGGTTGATCTTTTTGAGCTCTTCCATCAAGTGCGCCTTGTTGTGCAGACGCCCCGCCGTATCCACCAGCAAAAAGTCGGCTTTTTGCGCAATCGCCTGCTGCATGGCATCGTACACAACCGACGCCGGGTCGCCGCCTTCGCGCCCGCGCACCACGTCCACGCCAATGCGCTCGCCCCACAATTGCAGCTGATCCGCCGCCGCCGCGCGAAACGTGTCCCCCGCCGCCAGGATCACTTTCTCGCCGTCCGCTTTTAATTTAGAAGCGAGCTTGGCAATGCTGGTCGTCTTGCCTACCCCGTTGACGCCGACAACAAGAAACACGGTCGGGGCCGTAGGTGATACGGTCATCGGGGACGGCCCGACACCGGCGAGCAGCGTGTCCGTGAGAAAACGTTTCAGGCGGGCGACCGCATCCGCTGCGCTGCGCACGTTGTCGTCCTTGACAGCCGCCCGGAGTTCCTCCATCACGCGCAGGGTCGTATGCACGTTCAGGTCGGACGCGATGAGGGCTTCTTCCAGTTCTTCAAATAAGTCTTCGTCGATGTGCCGTGCGGGCGCGGGCCGTGCGGGCACGGCAGCCGCCGCCTTGGCGACCGCCGTGGCTGGGTGAGACGTTTCTGCGGCGGCAAGTTCGGGGGCGTCTTCCTCCTTGTCCTTGCCGCCGAACAGGGCATCCATCTTTTGGAATATGTTCTTAAATAAGCCGCTTTTCAGCATAACGTGTGTTTGTCTTCCGTTTCGTTTTCCCGTCCTCAGTGTCTGGATTATACCTGCTGCCTGCGTCGCTTCTTCGGCGTTCCGCTCGCGTTTGCACGGCGTACCAAGCTATGAGCAACGACGGAAGGATTTCGTCCGTCGTTGGTACACGCTGGCTACGCCGTTAATCAGCCGGAAAAAAGAAAGGGATACGCCGGAAAAAAGAAGCCCCCCTGCCCCATCTTTGGGGAGCCAGAAAGAAGATGAGCCGTGCCCATTCCTATCTTAGTCCCCCAGAATTGGGGCGGAGGGGTCATCGCCTGTGAGCCGTTCATAAACTCCTAGTCGAACCGATGCGTGGTGGGCGCAAACAAAGTCGCCAGCATCACCAAAAGTCCGCCCAGGAGAAAATAATTGGCGCGCGGCCCGCGCCAGTGCAAAGCCACGTGCAGGGTGAGATACGCTCCATACAGCGCCCACGACACAAACGAAGCAATCACTTTGGGGTCGGAGGCCCAGCCACCGCCCATGCCGCCGACCGACGCTCGCAGGATGCCCGCAATCAGCCCGACCGTCAGCAGGGGAAAGGCAAACGCGACCAGAGCGAACGCGATCTGCTCCAAGCGGGCCAGCGGCGGCAGCTTGCCGAACAAGCCGCCCAAAACGCGCTTGTGCTTGAGCATGCGGTGCTGGGCCTGGTACAGCGCGGCGCACCCGAAGGCGAGTGTCAGCAGGCCGAACGCAAACAGCAGGGCCAAAATATGCAGGCTGATAACGTTGGAATCCAGCAGGCGCGCTTCCGAAATGCGCCGCCCGTACCCCGCCGCGTCCCGCTGCAAGACCGCCCCGCCGAACAGCGAAAGAAACGCCGCAGGCAGGGCGAATGCCCCCAATGCGGTCGGCTTTGGTTTGAGCGCGAGTTCCAGGGCCAGGTACGCTAAGGCGACGGCCCAGGCGACGGCAGACAGCGTTTCAGCGGGGGACACAAAGGGAGTTTGGTGGGTCGCGGCGCAGTGCAGGCCGATGGCGACGGTCTGCACGGCCACCGCGCCCCAGGCCGCGATGCGCGCCCCCAGGGCAAGGCTCGGTGTCCGTAGGAGAAGATGCGCTCCGTAGCCTGCCGATGCCAGCAGGTATAAAACAGCGGCGGCCACCAGCAGCAGGGGTTCCCACGGCGCGTGGCTTGTCATCCGCTGCCTGCCTTTCGGGTGTCTTCCAGGCGCAAAAACGGGGCGGGCGCGGGGGCGGACGTGTCTTGCTCGGCATCAGCCAGGGCAAACGCGCGGCGAATAGCATCCAGTTCAGTCGGCGCGGTGTCCGAAAGGGCCGTGTTTTTCAAGGCCACAATGGCGGGATGGGCGATTTTATTAGTGACCGACTGCATGGCCTGCTCAATTGCACGCCATTCTTTATCGGACAATCCGGGCAGGCGTGTCCGCAGGCGGGCCAACTCGGCCAGACGAACAGCATCCAGCTTTTCGCGCACCGCGACAACCAGGGGCGCGACTTCCAGGCCGACCTGCCAGCGGCTGTACTCGTCCGCTCCCGCCTGGACTATTTCGCGCGCCCTCGCCAGCTCGGACTCGCGGGCATGGCGCGCCTCAGCCACAAACTTTTGCAGGTGGTCCAAGTTGTACAGATAAACGTTGTCCAGCTCATCCACAGCGGGGTCTACATCGCGCGGCACGGCAATGTCAATCAAAAAGAGAGGGCGGTTGCGGCGCGCGCGCATGGCGTCTTTCACCAGGGCGCGCGTGACTACGGGGTGTGGGGCGGAGGTGGAGCAGACCACAATGTCGGCGGACAGCAGGGCGGCGGGCATTTCGTCAAAACGCCGCGCCTCGCCGCCGATCTGCTGGGCCAGCGATGCGGCCCTGGTGAATGTGCGATTGGCGACCAAGACCGTCGGCGCGCCGCGTGAAAGTAAGTGCCGTGCCGTCAAGGCGCTCATCTTGCCGGCACCCAGGACAAGCACGGTGTGCCCGCTCAGGCTTTCGCCAAAGATCTGCGTGGCAAGTTCGACGGCTGCCGCCCCGACGGAGAACGACCCGCGCGCCAGCCCCGTTTCCGTGCGGACGCGCTTGCCGACAGTCAGCGCTTCCTGAAAAAGGCGCTGCAAGAGGATGCCCACACTGCGCGCGCCTTGTGCGGCTTCCAGGGCCTGACGCACCTGCCGCTGAATGTCGGGTTCTCCCACGATCATCGAGTCGATGCCTGCTGCGACACTCATCAAATGATTGGCCGCCGCGCTGTCCCGGTACGAATACAGATGGCCGTCAAACTCCTGCCGGTGCAGATTATGACGGCCCGCCAGCCAGTCGGCCAGCCCTTCTTCCGCGTTTTCGGCATCGGGCGACAGCGCGGCATACACCTCGGTGCGGTTGCACGTAGACAAGATCGCGCCCTCGGCCACGTAGGGCAATGCGCACAAGCTGTGCAACGCGTGCCCCAGCTCATGGTCGCTGATCGCCAGCCGCTCGCGCAAAGCCACCGGGGACGAGATATGGTTTATTCCAAGGGTGATAAGAGGCATTCTCGCGCCCGCTCCGTCGCTTTCCCCAAGCTGCCCTGCGCCAGAAACGCCTGCACCTGTGTGTCTTTCAAGATACGCCGCACGACTCGCCGCCGCGTTCGCTCATCGCCTGCCGCCCGGATTGCCCCGCGCAGACTGCCGATCATCTCCGTCCATTGTTCCCATTCCGGGCCAAACTGCGCGGCCAAATCTTCGCGCACAACAGCCGCCAGTGTCGGCGAGCCGCCATGGGTAGATACCGTCACCGTGAAATCGCCGCGCCGGAGCACAGACGGCGACACGAAGTCGCCCGTATCAGGCGCGCTCACATCGCACGCGAGTATGTTTTGTGCCTGCGCATCCTGCATGGCCTGTGCATTGACTGCTTTGCTGTCCGTGGCGGCGAACAGCAAAAAAGCCCCCGCGAGATGGCTTTCTTGGTAAGCTTCCTGCCGCCACACAATGCGCCCTTTACTTGTTAGTACCCGGATCGCGTCCACGGCATCAGGGGCTATCACCGTCACGGATGCCCCGCATTCCAGCAAACTTACGGCTTTGCGCGCCGCGACGTTCCCCGCGCCCACAACAACGCACACTCTGCCGCGCACGTTCAATTGGACAGGAAACAATGTCATGTGTTTGTCAACAAACAATTATGGCCGTCCCTGGGCGGGTTGTCAACGCGCAGGCGGAGTGTCGGCAAAGGCACAGGGCCTAGACAAAGGCCATCAAGACTTCGCTGGACAAAAACACGCCGTGCGGGGTCAGGCGAATATGGTTTTCCCCCACTTCCAACAAGCCTCGCCTTTGAAAAGTTTCCAGGTCTTGCGCGTACACCCGGCGCGGGTCTGCCCCGAAACGTTTCTTGAACTGCGCACACTGGACGCCTTCGCGGGTCAGGCGCAGGCCCAGCATCATGGTTTCCGCCATGGTTTCTTCCCATGTCAGTGTTTCGCAGGACAGGGTCGTGTCGCCACTGCTGGTAATTGTGTCGGCATAAAGACCCGGCGACTTTACCGTCATGCGACGCGCGCCGTCCAGATACGATGCCGCCCCGCACCCGAACCCATAATACGGCTCGTTGCGCCAGTAATGAAGATTGTGGCGGCACTCGCGGCCCGCGCGGGCGAAGTTGGACGTTTCATACTGCCCGAAGCCGTGTGCCTGTGTCGTTTCCTGGGCCAGGGCGTACATGTCTGCGGCCAGGTCGTCCGACGGCGTCTGCAAGCGTCCTTTTTGCTGCAAAGTGTAAAAGCCCGTGCCTTCTTCCACGATTAAGGCGTACAGGGACAGATGCTCCGTGCCCAGCGCCAGGGCCTGCGCCAAGGTGTCCCGCCACTGGGCCAGGGTCTGGCGAGGCAGGGCGAACATCAGATCAATGCTGACATTGTCGAAGCCTGCCGCGCGGGCGGCATGGACAGCGCGGCGGGCTTCTTCGGGGCCGTGGATGCGGTCTAATGTCTTGAGCAGCCCGGCGTCAAATGACTGCACGCCAAACGATATTCTGTTAAAACCCGCGCGGCGCAGAACGTCCAAATGAGCCGTGTCCATGGTGCCGGGGTTGGCTTCCGTGCTGATTTCGGCATCGGGCGTGACCGGCAGCGTTTCCAAGACGGCCCGCAGCAGGCGCGCCTGGTCAGCGGCGGGAATGGCCGTGGGCGTCCCGCCGCCAAAAAAGACCGTGTCAACCGGCCCGTGCTGCATCCCGTGCGCGCGGCGAATGTCGGTTTCCAGGGCGCGCACATAGCGCCCGACGCTGTGATCCGTGTAACCCGAATAGGAGTTAAAGTCGCAATACGCACACTTTTTGACGCAAAACGGAATGTGCACATAACAGCCGATACCCATACCTGTTATTGTACCCGACCCTGCGCGCCGGTTTTGCAGGCTGGGCGTTATGCATTGTTTGGGAACAAGTACAGGATCACGCCGGGCTTTCGCCAAGAAGAAATCTCTGATAGGGAATGGGGAATAAGTGCGTCAAACGAGCCGGGAGCCTGGGACAAACCCTGCGCGCCGTCTTTGCCCGGTGCTCCCGAGACAGGTGCGTCGGCATTCAAAGCCTGTGCCCACCGCGTACTCAGCCCTCACCAACGACGGAACAAATCGTTCCGTCGTTGCAATGAGATGGAAACGCGGAGAAAACGCCGAAGCGCCGCGCAAGCAAAGATCGCTCGAATAGGCACAGGCAGGCGCGGTTGCAGCAAAAAGCGTTCCCAGGCAGCGCAGAGGAAACGCCGCAAAAACGGGGTCAGTGTTCAATAAAAACGGGGTCAGTGTTCAGTCGCCGAAGTTGACATCGTGCGAGAACTCGATCATTTCCGTGGCGAAGATAAAATACGCGCTGGTATCGACAAACCGCTTGTAGGTTTCCGGCTGCTGCGCGTTGGTCTGGGGATCAACCCAATCGTTGAACCCGCCGGCATACAAGTCCAGGTGCTTGTCGGCGTTCCAAAAGCCGTTGCTGCGGGCGAAATTGTAGTGCGCGCGGGCGCGGGCATCCAGGGCATGGTCGCCTGTGGCGCGGGCGATCTTCCATTCCGCCCCGATAAGCTGGAAACCAGGCCCAGGATAAAGGTAGCGGCCGTTGGGAGTGCCGGCATAGGTGGCGTTGTTTTTGTAGTCCTGCTGATGCACACCGCCCGCGTATGGTCCTGTTTGCTGCGTAACAGTGTGGTGCCAGGAGCTGCCGGTATCCCACCAGTCCGCGACAGCCCTGGCGTAAGCTTCGCCGGGCGGACGGGCGTCAAACTCGTAGGGCGCAAAGCCGGTCTGGTCGACTGTTTCGCTGCCGGCAGGCCCATAAGTCGGCTTGTTGTCGGCGGCATCCTGGTAGCGCTTGTAGTTGCCCCAGGGGCCGGGGTCTTGGAGAGGCGCCAGCGCCTTGGAAACCAGGGCTGCCTGCGCGTTGTAGTAAGTCGCGGTGTCCAGGTCCGCCTGGGCCTGCGCCCAATGGGCAAACGCGTGAAAGGCGGCCACGGCATAAGACGTGTCGGAGGTGTAGGCGTTGCCGTAGTTGTCGTGAACAAGATTGTCCGCGCCGACACGGCTGTTGATATAATCCGCCATCTGGTGCGCGAGGGCATACTGGCCTTGACGATAAGCGACCTTGTCTCCATTGGGGGTGAGCTGCGCGTACTTCCACATGGCGATAAGCATTTCGGATGTCACGCCTGGGTTGGCATCGGCATCCTTGGAAGAAACATTGAAGCGGCTGGAATAAGCAATCTGCTGGGGAAAGCCGGTGCGCTTGTGGCTGGCGTCCCCCTTGTCGATTCTGTTGGCGGCATTCGGAATCCAGCAGGTAAAGAAGCCGGATAATGCGGCTCGCGCGCGTTTGTCCAGGTCGGCAGTGCTGCGCCCGTCAGCCAGCAGTTGGTGGTAGCCGACCAGCAGGCCAATCGACCCCAGGGCCGCCTCACCAGGACGCACAAAGTCGGCCTGCCCATTGCCGATACGCCAGTCATTGAAGACGCCGTAAGCGGGCTGGGTATTGGCAATGCTTTGCGCTTTGACAGTATCATTGGCCTCGGTGCAGGAGCATTGCGTAAGATAATGGCTTTCAATGCTCAGATCGTCGTCTTTGTCCGCCCGCGACGGCTTGCTGTGCAGCGCTCCCGCCGTGACAAGCAGCGCCGCCAAAAGCAGGGGCATGGGTTTCCATCTGATTTTCATGGTGTTTCTTTTGGCATGGGCATGGCCGCCGCCCCGCTCCCGCCCCGCCGGACCGCGCCTCGAAATGCATCCGCCATTTGGGTGTACTCATCCAGACGCTCGGTGCGAAGCTGGGCGCACTTGCGGATTAAGTCGGCCTCCGAGTCACGATAAGGGTCAAGGGGAATGATAGGTTTGGCATTACAATACAACGCCCACAGCGAGCGTCCGCCGCCTGTCCACGCGACCTTGTAAGTCCAGGACGTGTAGGAAAGATGCTTGTCTTCGAAAGTGCCGAGCAGGTCTGCCAGCACGGCGGGCGTGCCGCCCGGCTCCAGCCCGAACTCACCGACATAGTAAGGGATCTGCCGCCGGGTGCGCTCTGCTTCCAGGCCAGTCACATAACCCTGGCTGCTTTGTTTCTGATCCTGCGCGCTTTTCGCCTGGAAATTGTAATAGTGCGTGCTGTACGCGACATTCTGCCAGCCGCAGGGGGCAGGGAACGGCATCCATTGGACGCCGGTATAGCCATCTTCAATAAACACGATGTGGCGCGTGTCCACGGAACGAATGGCGTTGTACAAACGGCCCTGCACCACGTACAGCGTATCCGAGTTCGGCGTTCCTGTCGGCTCATTCAGTAGGTCGTAGCCCGCCACAGCCGGGTTGTCCCGGTAGCGGCGGGCGAGACGTGCCCACAGTGCGGCGGCGCGAGCGATATTGACCGGTTCCTTAAAAAAGGCGTTGACGTCCGCCTGGCCCGTGTGCCCCTGATCGCTCTGGCTGCCGGGCGCCCCGTGCATATCCAGAATGACATACATGTTGCGTGCGCTGGCCCAGGCGATTGCCCTGTCCAGCCACTGCGCGCCGCCTGGCTCGTCCGGCAGGCTTGCCAGAAACGGCAGCCGGACGCAGTTCAGCCCCAATGCCCGCATCCGGTCGAAGTCGGCTGCGGTGATCCAGGCACTGCGGAAGGCCGTGCGCACACGTCCCATGCCTGCTGTGCCCAGCCGCTTTTCGGTTGTGCCCCACAGCGAGACGTGGTCTTTGATGGGCGCAAAGCTTGACCCCTTGGGCGGCGTGGTGACAAAAGGCTGCATCCACGGCTCTTCGACCAGCCACCCGCCCAGATTGACGCCGCGCAGCGTGATTGTGTTCCCGGATGCGTCCACGATCTGCGCACCCTGTGTGTGCAGCGCAAGGGGGGCGGCGCGAGCCGCCCTCGCAAGCGCTAGGACGCCAAAGCACAGCGTAAGGACTGAAACGCAGTGCTTTCTAAGTTGGCTTGTCATTGGTAGTTGTTGACTGTGGCATTGCTAGTGTTGGGGGGGCTTAAATGTGCCGTGGGCGCTTTGCTCTTAAGAAATGAGTATACCGCCTGCGCAATAATCATAGCGCCATGCGGGTTGGGATGTACCTTGTCGCCGAAGTCGGCTGAATACGGCGCTGTCGCACGGTGAACATCAATGATCGGAGCATGCATGGCCTTCTCAATTCCAACAACATCCAGGACGACTATGTTGTTGACGATGGCAGGACTGATTGCATATTGGTTAACACCGAAGACTGTCGGGCAAGTTGCAAGAAATACTTGAGGATGTGTCGGCAATCGCCGGAAACTGCTGACAAGCGATTTATACTGATCTGTAAACTGACGCCCGTATACTTGAGTCCAGGTTTGACCGGGGCCGAACGTAAAGCTGCCGTCATTCGTACCCAGCATGATGATGACAACATCCGGGTTGAACTGGAGCGCCTGCTGATAGTATTGAGTGCCAGTATAGGCGGGGTGATAGGGCGGGTTTCCCTTTGGCAGCGAGAGAAGGGAAAGGCCTGGAAACGCAAAAGTCTTGACGATGGCGTTCGGGCCAAGCAATTTCTGAAGGTCCGCCGGATATGTTTGATCCGGCGGCAGATTGACGCCATACGTGATGCTGTCTCCGATGCAGGCTACTCGCATGGCGGCGTATGCGGAACCGTTCGCTGCCAACAGCGCCAGCAGTAATGACAGCACCAGTAAATGTCTTTTAGTCATTGTTTCGGGTTCCCATGATCAATTGTTTTGGCAGGCGTTTTCCTTGCCGCCGGGCGCAACTTCTAATGTTTTGCCTGCGGAGGGGCGGTTGCGGCACGCGACGCAGCATCGGAGCGCTGCTGACTTTCCATCTGGGAACGAGCCTGCGGAGACAGATTAGGGCCGCCTGGAGGAATTGCACTTCCATGCGCTGCCGTGTTTGCCGGATCTGTCGAGGCGTTGTGGCCGCACCCGGCGGCACAAACCAGCAAAGCCAGCAGCAGTGCAGACACCGCAGCGTTAATTGTATTACATCGCATCGTCGGCAGTCTCTTCATTTATAAGTGTTCGCGGTGGTTGCTAGGCAGGCTTTTGCATTCGTCAAGTCGTTCGGCTGAGGGTTGGTCGGATCGCTGAAGTTGAGGTTGTTCCGGGTCCACAGGTTGCTTTGGCCGTTGCCGCCGTCGGCTGTCGCCAATGTTGCGAATGGGCGGAGCGCCTTGACGTGCCCGTCACAGAACAGGTAATTGCTGACCGCCGTGTGGCCCGCAAACAGCCCTGTTGCCGCGAAACTGCTGTTCGTGATGTCGATGTTCCAGGCGGAGTTGCCAGGCCCCTTCGCATTGTTCTCCATCAGCGCGATGAGCGATGCGGGGGCCACTATAGACGCTATGCTGATGTCAGCATTCGGAATAGGATCAGGACCTTGGTTGCCGAAAGCGCCGTTGCCTTTGTAATAATTTCCGGGAGGGCCGCCGAAAGACTGGTTGAAGTTGGTGACGTAGTCACAGCTGTACTGGTAGGCCCCTGCCTCGCCCGCATAGGCCGTTGATGTACTTGGGTTGGAGGGGCACTTGAACACGTTGCCTCCCTGCGCAACGCTGCTCGTCCCCGCGCCGTTCTTGATGTAGGGTGTGATGAACGTCGACCAGGGCATGTACTGCGTACCGTCTGCAAAGCCTATGGCTCCGCCGCACCGTGGCATCAGTTCGTCGTAGTCCTGAGAATACTGGAGAATGCCGAGGCCGATCTGCTTCAGGTTGGAAGCGCAGGTGATCTGCCGCGCTTTCTCGCGGGCTTTGGCGAAGACTGGGAACAAGATCGCCGCCAGGATCGCGATAATGGCGATGACAACGAGCAACTCGATAAGTGTGAACCCCCGGCTACGGAGGCTCGGTCGCTGGATTTGCATAATAAACTCCTTCTTTGTATCGATGAATAAAATAAGTGACTCACGCTGCTCAGGCGGGCGGCGCGCTTGTTTGGCGGATGACGAGGGCCGGGGCCAGCAAGGTCATGTCGGAAGCGACTGTTTCCCCTTCTATCTGGCGCATCAACAGGCGGGCTGCCGTTTCGCCCATTTCCTGCAAAGGCTGGCGGACGCTGGTCAGGCCGGGACGAGCCATGGCCCCTTCGGGCGTATCGTCAAAGCCGACAATGGACAACTGGCCCGGCACGAAAATGCCCAGCTCGCGCGCCGCATCCATGGCCCCGCGCGCGCTTTCATCGTTGGCGGCAAAGATGGCGGTGGGCCGGTCTGGCCGGGTCAGCAGCTTGCGGGTCTGCTGGTAAGACACAAGCGCATCGAACTCGCCCGGCACGACAATGCTTGCTTCAACCATGCCCGCCCCGCCGTGCATCATTGCCGCACAAAAAGCCTCGCGCCGGATTTGCCCGCTGAACATGTTGTCCGGCCCGCTCAAGTGCGCGATACGCGTATGCCCCAGCCCCCGCAGATGGTCGACCGCAAGCCACGCGCCTTGCGCATTGTCCACATCCACGGAAGGGACGCCGAACGCGCCGCCCGGAAACGAAATCGCCGCCAGGGGGACATGCAGCGGAGCCAGGCCCGAGATGATGTCCGAGTCCAGGGACGGCGCGACAACAATGACGCCGTCCGCGCGCCGATCCCGGTAACCCGCCGCGGATTGACGGGCCGTCCGCCAGGGAGCCGTGAAAAACGTGACATTCTGACCCGCCGCCGCCGCTGCCGTTAAAACGCCCTGAAGGATGCTCGACGCATAAGAGTGGGTGACGACCGCGACAGCATCCACGACGCCAAACAAAATGCCCAGGGTGTTCATGCGCTTGCGCGACAAGCCCTGCGCCACGGCACTGGGATGATAATTCATTTCGCGCATCACGCGCATGACTTTTTCGCGCGTTTCCGGCAGCAGCACCCGCTTGCCGTTCAGCACATAAGACACAGTCGCCGAAGATACGCCGCATTCTTTCGCCACGTCTTTGATCGTCACTTTGTCCATTTTCTGCCCCGGATACGCCATAAAGCAAGATACCCCGACGTTTAACCGATTAAACTTGCATTATTGTAACACTGTCTTTCTTATTTGTCAACAAAAAGTTTTGCGCCGCGCGTTTCGGGGGACGCACGCCCTGCCGCGCAAAGATATACTTGACTTGCAGGCCCTTCTGCGTTATGCTAACACCATGACGCCTCGTAAACTCCCGCCTGCCCCCACCCCGCCCGCGCTGTCCGGCCCTGCCGCCCCGCCGCCCCGGCCGCGCAAAAAACAAAGCCTGCGCGAGCGGCTGCCCTGGCTGCCCTGGGTGCTGCCGTTCGTCTTGTTTTTGGTTTTGACCGCCTTGGAAGGGCAGTTTACAGCGTTTTATCCCTGGTTTTACACGGCCAAGATGGTGATGATCACGGCTGTTTTGCTGCGCCTGCGCCCTTTTCTGCCCGAAGCCGCCCCCCATAAAAATGGGCTGGGGTTGGCCGTGGGGCTGGGCCTTGTTTTGACCGTGCTGTGGGTGGCGATTGATTTTGTGACCCCGCATTTCCCCCAATTATTAGGCACGCGCATCGGCTACAATCCGTTTCGCGAGCTGCCCCAGGCGGGCGCGCGGGACTTGTTTCTGCTGGTGCGTTTTTACGGCCTGGTCGTTGTCGCGCCGATCTGCGAGGAGTTGTTCTACCGGGGCTTTTTGCTGCGCTTTGTGACCGACTTGGACGATTTCCGGCGGGTGCCGATAGGGCGTTTCAGCACAACGGCGTTTGCCGTCGTGGTCGTGCTGATGGCATCGTCGCACCCGGAATGGCTCAGCGCCCTGGTTTTCTCAGCCGCCCTGTGCGCCCTGCTGGCCCGGACACGCAGCGTGTTTGCGTGCATTGTCTGCCACGGCGTGACAAATCTGGCTTTAGGCGTGTACGTGCTGGCCGCCCATGCCTGGAAGTTTTGGTAGCATTCGTCTTTGCTGTGCCTGGCAGCAGTCTGCGCAAAGGCGATGCCCTGGGGCTGCCCCGGCGTTTCCCGCGCGAAGCACTCGCATTGCGGGCCTGTACCCGAGGCTTTGCACTCGCATTGCGGGCCTGTACCACTCGCATTGCGGGCCTGTACCGACGACGGAACAAAACCGTCCGTCGTTGCAAAGCCTTGGGTGCGCCGTGTCAACGCCGAAGAAACGCCGGGGCAAACAAAACAATGGGAACAGGGCGCGCGGGATGCGCGTCACATGAGCAAGCTCAAGCAGGGCAAAAGGAGACAGCAATGAAACGTTTAATGGCGCTGGGAGTGATAGCGGGCCTGGGGCTGACCGTGGTGGGCCAAACCCTGCCCGCGCGGGCCAATGTCGTGCTGCCGATGCCGACTATGCAAAGCGCGCTGCCGGAAGCGATTTCCGTGTCCGGGCATGCCGAAATCAAAGCGCAGCCGGATGTGGCGTACCTGAACATGGGCGTGACCACGCAGGGAAAAACGCCGGATGAAGCGTCCCGGCTGAACGCGACTCAGACCACGGCATTGATAAACGCCCTGCGCCGAGCCAGTATCGCCAGTGCAGATATTCAAACGCAGAGCTTTTTCGTGCAGCCGCAGTACGATTATCGGGCGACACCCGCCGTGCTGACCGGGTATCAGGCGACCAACAGCATCCAGGTGACGGTGCATACGCTGGCGAACGCCGGCCCGCTGCTGGACACTGCCGCCAGGGCCGGGGCAACTCAGGTGGGAGACATTTCATTCGACCTGGTTAATCGTCAAAGTGTGCAGCGTCAGGCTTTAATGGCGGCGGTGCGGGATGCGCGCGCCCGCGCCGACGCGCTGGCATCCGCCGCCGATGTGGGCGTGGGGCGAGTGCTCAGTTTAACCGACAGCACCACGCCTACAATTGTAGAGCGTCCGTATCCGATGATGCGCACAGGGATGTCGGCATCGGTCGCCCAGCCGCCGACCCCGATCTCGCCCCAGCAGATCGTTATCACCGCCGATGTCAGCGCACTGTATGCCATCGGGCCGCGCTAGGGATCGCTGCACAGCGGTCTAGCGTCGCATGCCGTAGCCGCCCAAGGGCCGCAGCAAAGCGTTGTCAATCAAACGCACTTTGCCGAAGGTCGCAGCGACAGCGGCCAGCCCGCCGTGCTCAATGGTGTCGATCTCCTGCAAAGTTTCGGGGTCGACGACGACGGCATAGTCCACCTGGGCCAATGTCTGCACGGCGATGGTCTGGCGCAGCCAGGCGGCGATTTCGTAGGCGTCCTGCACGCCCGTATCCGCAATGGCCTGGGCATCGGCCAGGGCCGTGGACAGTACGGCGGCGGCCTTTCGCTGGTTGGGGGACAGCCGGACATTGCGCGACGACAGGGCCAAGCCATCGGGTTCGCGCACGGTCGGCACGCCGATAATTTCGGTGGGGCTGTTGAGGTCGGTCGCAAGGCGTTTGATGACTTGCAGCTGCTGCCAGTCTTTTTCGCCAAAATACGCGCGGTCGGCCTGGGCAATGCCGAGCAGCTTGGCAACAACGGTCGCCACGCCTGTGAAGTGGCCGGGCCGCGACGCTCCTTCCAGGCGGTCGGACAGGGCGCGCACGACAACAACGGTGTCAAAACCACTTGGGTACATTTCGTCGGGCGTGGGCAGAAAAAGAAAATCCGCGCCTGACGACTCGGCGAGGGCGGCATCCCGCTGGGGGTCGCGGGGGTAAGCGTCAAAGTCATCCGGGTCGGTAAACTGGGTAGGGTTGACGAACAGGGTCACCAAAACGCTGTCGTTTTCGGCCCGCGCCCGGCGGATCAGCGAAAGATGGCCCTCGTGAAACGCGCCCATCGTGGGCACCAGGCCCAAAGTGCTGCCTTGGGAGCGCCCGGCTTGGAGCGCGGCGCGCAGGGGCTGGATTTGGTCGAATGTCTGCATGAAAGGCGTTTTCTAGGGAGGAACGTGTGCCTGCCGATGCCCGGCCCGTGTTTAATGCGCAGGGGCCGCGCGACAAAAGCAGGGCGACACGGGAACTTAATGCGCAGGCGCGTCGTCACGGGTAAAGAGGTAACGTTTTTCTTCCACCTTGCCGTCGTCATCCAAGGTGTAAACTAAAGGCACACCAGTCGGGATATTCAGCGCGATCACTTCGGTGGGAGAAAGATTGTCCAGGCTCATCACAATGGAGCGCAGGGAATTGCCGTGCGCGACAACCAGGACATTTTTGCCCGCTTTGATGTCGGGCAGGATATGGGCATCGAAGTAGGGCAATGTCCGGGCCGCCGTGTCTTTGAGGGATTCGCCCTGCGCGCCCGGCGGGGGAATGTCAAACGACCGCCGCCAGATTTTCACCTGGTCCTCGCCGTACTGGGCTGCCGTCTCGGCTTTGTTCAGCCCTTGCAGGTCGCCATAATGGCGTTCGTTGAGGGCCTGGTTGCTTTGGGCCGGCAGGTCAGGCTTGCCGACAGTTTCCAGCACAATGCGGGCAGTATTGACGGCGCGCTGCAAGACAGACGTGTACACGGTGTCGATGGGCAGGTTTTTCAGGTGCTCTCCGGCGATGCGCGCTTCCTGCTCGCCGCGCGGCGAAAGCGGGACATCCACCCAGCCCGTGAAGCGGTTTTCCAGGTTCCATTGTGACTCGCCGTGGCGCAGCAAAATCAAAATCGGCATAATTTTTCCTTTTCTTTTCAGGACATTGGTGCCAGTATACCCAGGCTTGTGTTTGTTGCAAAAGCCGAATTTGGGGTTATCCAAATGGCATGGATTATGCACACTGTAAACTTTACTGGGGGAAAAACCGAACGGCATGGTATACTTTGATTCGCGCATCGGTGGAAAACGGCTTGACTTTCGCGTGCCGCCCGCCTGTTTACCTGAGTATCCTGCGCCTGTTTTGGTCCTGCTCTTCGGCAGCGCGGCATTGTTTCGCCGTGCTGAGCCGAGAGGCAGTTTCCTGATTTCGGAGTCCATTGTGCTATGCCGCTAAAGACTTCTCGGCCTGTCATGCTTTCCCCCGGCGATTTGTTCGTACGGCGTGTGGTCGATATTGCGATCGCGTCCGTGCTGCTGGCTTTGCTGTGCGTCCCCTCCCTCATCCTGTGCGTGTGCATTTTGCTTGGCTCGCCGGGCTGGCCCATTTATCGCCAAAAGCGCGTGGGGCGTGACGGGCGCTTGTTCCATATCTGCAAGTTCCGCACGATGTATGCCCATTCCGACCGAAAGGGGCCGTCGGTAACGGCCACCGACGACTGCCGGGTCACTCCAATGGGCCGCTGGCTGCGCGACCACAAACTGGATGAACTGCCCCAGCTCCTCAATGTGTGGAAGGGGGACATGAGCCTGGTCGGGCCGCGTCCGCAGGTGCCGCGTTTTGTAGAGCATTTCGACTCGTCCCTGCGCACCGTGGTTCTGGCCGTGCGGCCGGGCATTACCGGGCCGACATCCCTGCACTTTCGCCATGAAGAGCAACTGCTTGCCGATAAAGCCGACCGTGAAGGCTTTTATATCTCACAAATCCTGCCGACCAAGCTTGCCATGGACGCCCACTATGTGCGTACTCGCTCGCTGGGCAACGACATGCGCGTTTTGGGGGATACGGCCCGCTTGTTTTCGCTGGCATTGATGCACAAAATGCTGCGTATTCGCTCGGAGCAGCCGCAGGAAGACCCTGTCGGCGCCCGCGTTTCCATGTGATTGCTTTTCCCGTTCGCTTTTGTTTTTGCTATGCGCTATTCCCAACAAAACCCGCCATTCTCTTTGCTTCGCTTTTCGCTTTTCGCAGCTTGGCTGTGCTTGAGCTTGCCGCTTGCCCCCTGTGCGAGCGCTCAATCCCGCAAAACCACACCTGTCGCCGTGCCTGTCCTGTCGCGCGCGTACCTGCTGACGCCGGGCGATGTGCTGGACATCTCGGTGCAGGGGTTTCCAGACTTCCACCAAACAGAAACGATCAGCCCGGACGGCACGATCAACTATGTCGGCGTGGGGACGGTTGTCGCGGCGGGATTGACGCGGGAGCAGCTGACCCATCTTCTCGCGCAGCGCCTGGTGCGCCAGATTTTGCGCCCGCAGGTCAACGTGTCTGTGCAGCAGACCCACCCGCGTCAAATCAGCATGACCGGGCAGGGTGTCCACTCGCCCGGCGTGTATGATTGGCGTCCCGGCATGACCTTGCTGGACGCGATTGCGGCGGCGGGGGGGGCATCCCAGGCGCCCGAACAGACCGATGCCCTGCTGATCAACAGCCGCACGGCTCAGGCCGACCCTATCGACCTGGTGAAGCTGATTGAGCAGGGCGACCAATCCCAGAATTTGCCTTTGCAGCCCGGCGATATTATCTTGATGTCGCCGCGCGACCCCGCCAAGGCTTTCGTGCAGGTGGTGGGACAGGTCGGACACCCCGGCCCGCAGACGGTTCCGGCAGGAGGGGCGACTGTGCAGTCCGTGCTGACACAAGCGGGCGGCGCGCTCGGCTCGGCGGCTTTGTCGCGCGTTCAGCTTGTCCACGGCGCGCAAACACAGACACTCAACCTGCACAACACGCTGTACACGATCAATGACCCCGCCGCGCAAATGCATGTGGTTGCGGGTGACATCATCAGCGTGCCGCTCAACAACAACCACATCGACTTTTACGGCGAAATCAATTCGCCGGGCGAGATGCTCATGCCCGATGGCGAACCCCTGACACTGACCCGCGCGCTTGCCATTCGGGGCGGCCCTACCCGTGATGCCGACCAGAAAATCATCGGTATCGTGCGCACGGACGCATCCGGTCGCCAGGTTGCCTATGCCGTCAACGAGGACGATCAATTGCGCGCCCGCAACAAAGGCCGGGACATTGTGCTGCTGCCCGACGACAAAATCGTCCTGCCGCACCGTCGTCAGGCGACCACGGGCCTGGGCGTGCTGTCTACAGCCGTCGGCGCATTGTTCGGCATCAGGACCCTCGGCATTTTGCGCTAGCCTCTTTCCCCAGCCATGACACAGCGTCCTGTCCCCCTGTTCGTGCATCAGACGCCCTCTGTTCCCGTGGGCGGAGGCGATGTTTCCCCGGCAGGCGGGCTTTGCCCTTTGGTCGGCAGGCTACTTATTGCGCCATCGCCTGCCACCGCCGTTCTACTATTACTTTGGCGGCATCGGCGACGTGTTTCTGATGACAGCGGTGCTGCGCGAGCAGACTTTGCGCGGCCACGGCCCCGCCTTTGTGATGACCGACTGGGGCGACTTGTTTGCGCACAACCCCGATGTGCGCGGCCTTTTGCCGGTTGAAGTCCGCCTGCCGCCCCTGCTGGAGCGCCTAGGCCGTCCCGCATTCCACCCCTACTACGCCCTTGCCTACGACCCTGTCCACGACCGCCACCCCGCGCCTCCCTCCCCGATTATCGCGCGCATGTGCGAAGTGTGCGGCATTTCCGGCCCGGCCTCTATCCGTCCCTACCTCTTTTTGACCGAAGACGAAAAACAGCACGGCCTGCGCGTCCCCCGCCAGGTCGCGATTATGAGCAGACTCACACCCTTCCCCCGCCTGACAGGGCCATGATGCCTGCGCCTCTTTCCCTGGGCTTGCCTAGGCGCTGCAAAAGGGCTGCATACGCTTTTCCACGGCGTACCAAGCCATGAGCGACGACGGAACAAATCCGTCCGTCGTTGGTACGCCGTTGCAGCGCGGGAGAAACGCGCACGCAATGCCGAAGCGACGCAAACGAGAACAGCAGCCCTCGCGAGGGCTGCTGTTTGTTTAAGAGCAAAATAACTCTTCAGCAATCAGGCAGTTTTTGTGGGGAACGCCAAAAACTGCTGTATAATGGGCATAGACACTCATTTCTTACTTATCATCGTTCTCCGAGGCAGCACTTTCGCCTCCGACCTTGCGAATGCAATCTGTTGCGAATGCGAAAGGCTCTTCCGGTGAACCAAACTCCTTCCTTTCAGGCCCCGCGCCTCTTCCGTGCCTCTTTTCTGCGTGCCTCTTTTCTGTTTGTTATCCTCCTGCTGCTGTTCCCCGCGCTGAGCGGGCGGGCGCAGGATAATGCGGCGTTCGTCTCACAGAACGTGCCCACGTCAATGGTTGGGGGGCAGCAGTACAGCGTGTCCGTAACGATGCAGAACACGGGCAGCACCACCTGGACGGATGCGGCCAACTACAATCTTGGGTCGTCCAACCCCCAGGACAACACGACCTGGAAGACGAACTGGAACAACGGGCAGCGGGTTCACCTCCCGCTTAACGTACCGCCGGGCGGCAAGGGGACGTTTGCGTTTCTCGTCACTGCGCCGGCAGCGGCCGGCAATCCCAGCTTTCAGTGGCGCATGGTGCATGACGGCGTTACGTGGTTTGGCGCGACCTCCGCCAATGTTGTCATCACCGTCACGGTGCCTGCGGGTCAGCCCACCCGCACTCAAATCCCGCAGGGCGGCAGCACTGCCTTGAGCGCGACCGGGAACAGCGCCGCGGACAGCTACAAGGGCAGTTGGTACATCACAGGCAGCGGCGTGAGCGTGAGCGATGGCAGCCCTCAAGGCTATTCCGTTACTTGCACCACAGGCGGCGTTTTCAATGTGGGCGTGCCCGCCGGTGCGCCGGTGGCAGCGAACTTCATGGTGCGTTATACAACTCGTGTTGGAACGAGAATAGTGGCGGGTGAGCCTGACACGGTCGGCTACGGCTTCAGCTCTGCCTTTGATGTCGTGGCGGCGCGCGTTATTCCTCCTGCTCCCGCCGCGACCGGCGCTCCGTATTCCTGGCAGGCATCGGTCGGCGGCGTCAACACCGCCAACGGCAACAAGGTGATTTCCGTTCCGCTCGTTGGCTGGACACAGCGTGGCGGCATGCCGGTGGGCGTCAGCCTGATCTGGAACAGCCAGGGCACGACGGATGGGCGCATGACGCATTGCGGCAGCAAGTGGCGCTGCAGCTGCGACGCGCGCCTGCAAGCCAACGCCGACGGCAGTGTCGGCGTCTTTTGGGGCGATGGGCGCAGCTACACGTTTGCTTACAACACAACCACGCACACGTATACACCCCCCGCAGGTATCTACGACACTCTGACCGCGCCGAACAGCGGCCAATTTATCCTCAAGACGAAGGGGCAGATCGCCTACACGTTCAACCTCTGGAGTGCGCCTGACTATTACCTGGTCACCATTACCGACGAGAACGGCAACGCTCTGCAGATCAATCGCTGGGGAAACACGCGCATCAACACGGTCGTGGATCAAACGGGGCGAACCCTTCAGTTTGGCTACGACTTCAGCGCCGACAGCATAGGCCGCCTCAACTCGGTCGCCGATCCGCTGGGGCGCCTCTGGTGGATGGAGTACAACAGCGGCGGCCAGTTGACCCGGATCAACTGGCCCGGTATGAACGGCACCACCCCCGGCATGGCGCTCAGTTATGACGCCAACTCCAACCTGAATGGAATCCACGACCTCAACGGCAATTATTCCTGGGCCGCCGGCTATGACGCCAGCAGCCGCCTGACCAGCCAGGTGGATCCTTACAGCAACCAAACCAGTTACGATTACTCCAGTGGCACCAAAGTCACGGATGCGAACGGCTCCACGACCACCTACGTCTACCAGGGGGCGACCCTCTACTCGGTCACCGACCCGCTGAACCTTGCCGACTCCTACGCCTATGATGCCAACAACAACCTCACCCGGCACACCGACCGGCGGGGCAAGGTCTGGGCCTTCAACGTGGAAGCGCAGCATGGAAACGCGCTGGGCAGCGTGGACCCGCTCGGTCAGGGCGGCTCCGTCATTTATGATGCCCGCAACAGCAAGCCGCTTCAGGAGACGGACGCCCTGGGCAACAGCACGACCCTTATCTATGACGCGGGCGGCATCAACCTGCTGTCCACCACGGACGCCCTGGGCCACACCAGCACCATCAACAGCTACCAGTGGGGCCTGCCGACCAGCGTTTCCGATGCGCTGGGCCATACCAGCACGATGAGCTACGACGGCGACGGCAACGTGGTTCAAGCCACCGATGCCAACGGCAACTCGTCCTCGGCCACCTACAACCGTTTGGGCTGGAAGCTGACCAGCACCGACGCCCTGGGCCAGACTACCGGCTCCCGCTTTGATGCCTGGGGGCGGGTGACGTCGGTGAACACCCTGCCCACGGCGGGCGTGCCCCTCTACAAGCTGGTCACTACGGACAATGCGCACTCGTTTGAGACCGCCAGCCAGTCGGAGTATAACAGTGCGCGGCAGAACGGATGGGTGCCGCAGCCGCCGGTGGGGGGCATCTTCGCCAACAGCACGGACAAGCCCGGCCTGGTGCCGCTCTACCGGATGCGGGAAAACGGCTCCGGCGACCGGGACTACATGACAGACATCAACGGGTACAACACGGCGGTTAATTCCTGGGGCTATGTGGGCGAGGGGATTGTCGGGTACGTCATGCCCGGCCCCACCGCCGGGTTCAAGCCGCTCTACCACTTGTACATTCCAAACCAGCGGGACTATTTCACGGATGATGCCGACGAGTACAACAGTCTGCCCGCGCCCTGGGTCAAGAACGGGATCGTGTGCTACGTGTTCAACAACACGGTCAGCACGACCTACGACAACAACAGCAACGTGCTGACGGTGACCGACCAGAACGGGCACACGACCACCAACACCTACGACATTGACAACCGCCTGCTGACGACCACCAAAGCCAACGGCGACCAGGTGACCTATACCTATGATTCCGCTTCCATCCCGAACGATGCCGTCAACAACCGGCACGGACAACTGGTGTACAAGACCGACGGCAACGGCAGCGCTCTTGGGTACGCCTACTCGGCGCGGGGGGAACTGTCTCAGATAGGCTACCCGGACGGCACGAGCGAGCTTTTCACCTATGACGCGAACGGCGATTTGTACCAGCACACCAAGCGGGATCGCAGCGTCATCACCTATGACTATGACGCCGACAGCCGCCTGTGGCATACGTACTACCCTGCCGGGGGCATCACCCAGAACGTCACCCTGGGCTACGACGCGGGGGGGCGGCAGACCAGCATGGCCGATGGCACCGGCACGACGACCTGGAGCTACGATGCCGCCGACCGGCTGACGCAAATGAGCGCGCCGGGCAGCACGATCACCTATGGTTACGATGACGCAGGCCGCCGCACCAGCATGACGCAGGGCGGGCATACCTTCTCCTATTACTACGATAATGCGGGACGCATGCAGACCCTGGACAACGGCCTGGGCAACGTGTTTGACTTCACCTATGACGCCGCCAACCGGCTCACCTTCCGCAACAACCGGCAGGCGGTGGGGACGGCCTACACGTACAACAGCGCCGGGCTGGTGACCAACATTCTGAGCAACCAGAACCAGGGATCGGGCGGCACGCTCAACACGGACACCTACACCTACGACCCGGCGGGCAACCGCAGCACGAGCGACAGCTACGACGGGCATACCTTCTACACGTATGACGGGGCCGACCAAATCACAACCGAGAACCACAACACGGGCTACCCGTCGTTCATCGCCACCTACGACTACGACCACAAC